>Ga0247609_10000811_pt1 | contig 40602 bp, 37 predicted proteins | sample 172DNAGHGlowgp2_FD_193487 | JGI IMG/M metagenome (GOLD analysis project Ga0247609, IMG submission 193487) | Sheep rumen microbial communities from Palmerston North, Manawatu-Wanganui, New Zealand - 1728 DNA GHGlow gp2 | ecosystem: Host-associated > Mammals > Digestive system > Stomach > Rumen ... | reverse complement strand
ACTGGGCTCCGGAAACCGATCGTTTCTACAAGTTGGGGGCCTTCCAGAACAACCAGCCAACGGCCATCATGGACGCCTTTACAGAAGCGAGTTTAAACCAGTAAAAATTGGGATTCGGGCGGCCGCCCGCAATAATTCGGCCTCCAGCTCGAATGAATAAGACCTTCCGCCCACATTAATGCGGGCGGGAGGCCGAATCCGCTTACCTACCGACTCCCTCCCTTTTTACTAGGGACAAAATCCCGTTTCTCTCCCTGCTGTCTCCCGTTTTCCTCCTTGCTGTCAGCGCGCATTAACCTTTCACTCTCGGCTTTTCTTCATTTTTCCCCAAAATCGTTTGGTGTTTAAGGGGAAATTGCTTACCTTTGCAAGCTAAATCAGACAAAAACGAATATACGATGAAACATCAACTGAGAAGCAGTGTTTGCACAGAAGGTCGCCGTATGGCTGGCGCCAGAGCACTCTGGGTGGCCACAGGTATGAAACATGAGCAGTTTGGCAAGCCTATTATTGCCATCGTCAACTCGTTCACGCAGTTTGTGCCTGGTCATACTCACCTGCACGAAATAGGTCAGATTGTTCGCGAGGAGATCGAGAAGATGGGCTGTTATGCCGCTGAGTTCAATACCATTGCCATCGACGATGGTATTGCAATGGGACATGATGGCATGCTCTATTCGCTGCCTTCGCGTGACATCATTGCCGATAGCGTAGAGTATATGGTCAATGCCCACAAGGCCGACGCCATGATTTGCATCTCCAACTGCGACAAGGTGACGCCAGGAATGCTGATGGCTGCTATGCGTCTGAATATTCCTGCAGTATTCTGCTCGGGTGGTCCGATGGAGGCTGGTCGCTGGCGTGGCGAGAATGCCGACCTGATTACGGCAATGGTGAAAGGTGCAGACCCTTCGGTTACTGACGAAGAAATGAAGGAGATTGAGTCGTGTGCCTGTCCAGGTTGCGGTTCGTGCTCGGGCATGTTTACGGCCAACTCGATGAATTCGCTGACGGAGGCCATTGGTCTCTCGTTGCCTGGCAACGGTACTATCCTTGCTACCCATACAAATCGCGTGGAGCTCTTTAAGCAGGCTGCTCGTCAGGTGGTGAAGAATGCTTTGGCCTACTACGAGGATGGCGACGAAAGCGTGCTGCCTCGTAATATTGCCACCCGCAAGGCCTTTATGAATGCTATGTCGCTGGATATTGCGATGGGTGGTTCTACGAATACGGTTCTTCACTTGTTGGCTGTGGCTCAGGAGGCTGGTGCCGACTTCACCATGAAGGATATCGACGCCCTTTCAAGAAAAGTTCCCTGCCTCTGCAAACTGGCTCCCAATACACAGAAGTACTCTGTTCAGGAGTGCGGTCGCGCTGGTGGTATTCTTGGTATCCTCAACGAACTGAATAAGGGCGGCCTCATTGATGGCTCTGCACCTCGCGTAGACGGAATGACCCTCGCTGAAGCTTTAAAGAAATATAGCATTGTTGATGGTACTGTGGATGCAGAGGCCAATCGCATTTATCAGTCGGCTCCCGGCAATCGTTTCTCAACAAAAATGGGTTCGCAGTCGGAAGAGTGGGAGAGTCTCGATACCGATCGTGCCAACGGCTGTATCCGCGACCTCGAACACGCTTACACCAAGGATGGCGGACTGGCCGTGCTCTTTGGTAATATCGCTCAGGACGGTTGCGTGGTGAAGACTGCTGGTGTTGACGAGAGCCTCTGGCACTTCGAAGGCCCTGCCGTCTGCTTCGACTCTCAGGAAGATGCCTGCGAGGGCATTCTGGGTGGTAAGGTGAAGAAGGGCGACTGCGTGGTCATCACTCACGAGGGTCCGAAGGGCGGTCCTGGTATGCAGGAGATGCTCTATCCTACGAGCTATATCAAGTCGATGCACATGGGTAAGGAGTGCGCGCTGATTACCGATGGCCGTTTCTCGGGCGGTACGTCAGGCCTGAGTATCGGACATATCTCGCCCGAGGCTGCCAATGGTGGCAATATAGGTAAGGTGAAGGATGGCGACATCATCGTCATCGACATCCCCAGCCGCTCTATCAATGTGAAGCTTAGCGATGAGGAATTGGCTGCTCGTCCGCAACAACCCTTGCGTCGCAACCGCGTGGTTTCTAAGGCTTTGCGCGCCTATGCCCAGAGCGTCAGCAGTGCAGACAAAGGCGGCGTAAGAATTATAGACTAGAACATCTAGAACCTCTAGAAAATCTAGAATAATAACAAAAGATTATGAGAGACAGAATAACAGGATCGAAAGCGCTGATGCGAGCTCTGCAGGCCGAAGGGGTGAAGACCATTTTCGGTTACCCTGGCGGTGCTATCATGCCCGTCTATGACGCGCTGTTCGACTATACACGTGGTGAGAAGAAATGCTTCGACCACATTCTGGTGCGTCACGAACAGGGCGCTACCCATGCTGCTGAGGGCTATGCACGCGTCTCGGGTGAGGTGGGTGTTGCCTTGGTTACCAGTGGACCTGGTGTGACCAACACGTTGACGGGCATTGCTGATGCCATGATGGACTCTACGCCCATTGTGGTCATTGCCGGTCAGGTGGCCACCAGTGCTTTGGGTACCGATGCTTTCCAAGAGGTCGACCTTGTAGGCGTGTCACAACCAATCTCCAAGTGGAGCTATCAGATTCGCCGTGCCGAGGATGTGGCGTGGGCCGTCTCGCGGGCATTCTACATCGCTCGCAGTGGCCGTCCGGGACCTGTGGTGCTCGACTTCGCCCGCAATGCTCAGGTCGAGGAATTCGATTGGGAACCCAAGAAGGTGGACTTCATCCGTTCCTATGTTGCTTATCCCAAGCTCAACGAGCAGGCTGTCCGCGAGGCAGCCGAACTCATCAACCGTGCCGAGCGTCCTTTGGCGCTGGTAGGGCAGGGTGTAGAATTGGGTAATGCGCAGGAGGAACTCAAGGCATTCCTCGAGAAGGCCGACATTCCTGCCGGTCGAACGATGCTCGGACTCTCTGCATTGCCCTCCGACCATCCTTTGAATGTCGGTATGCTGGGTATGCACGGAAACTACGCCGTCAACCTCAAGGAACAGGAGTGCGACGTGCTTATCGCTATCGGCATGCGATTCTCCGACCGCGTGACGGGCAATCTGAAGACCTACGCCAAACAGGCCAAAATTATCCACCTCGATATCGACCGCTCGGAGATTGACAAGAACGTCAAGACCCACGTGGCGGTGGTGGCTGACTGTAAGGAATCGCTGCCCGCGCTGACGGCACTGCTGAATAAGAACGACCACCGCGAATGGCGCGAGTCGTTCAAGGAACTCGACGAACGGGAACGCGTGAAAGTCATCGAGCCCGCCATCCATCCCACCGAAGGTCCGCTTAAGATGGGCGAGGTGGTGAATGCCGTTGCCGAGCGTGCCTCGAAGGGGACTGTCCTTGTGACGGATGTTGGTCAAAACCAGCTATTTGCGACGCGTTACTTCAAGTATCCCGTTAAGCGCAGCATCTGCACCAGCGGAGGTCTTGGAACGATGGGTTACGGCATGCCCGCAGCCATCGGAGCCACCTTTGCCACCGACCGCACCGTCTGTTGTTTTATGGGCGACGGCGGCTTCCAGATGTGTATCGAGGAACTCGGCACCATCATGGAACAGCAGGCTCCCGTGAAGATGATTCTTCTGAACAACCACTACCTCGGCAATGTGCGCCAGTGGCAGGATATGTTCTGGATGCGCCGTAAGTCGTTCACCAAGATGATGAATCCCAACTACGCGTTGATAGCCCAGGGTTACGGCATCCCTTACGAGGCCGTGACCGACCGCAAGGACTTAGGCACAGCAGTAGAAAAAATGCTTTCCACCGATGGGCCGTTCATCCTCGAATGTGCCATCATGGAGGAGGATAACGTGCTGCCCATGACGCCTCCGGGTATGAATGTCAACGATATGATGCTGGAAATATAGTTTAGCAGCGGACTAAAGGACTAAGCTGCGCAAAAGCAGAAAGAGAAATAGTCCTTAAGTCCTGTAGTCCTTGCAAAAAAATAAATAAAATGGAAGAAAAGAAGAAACTTTATACTCTGCTGGTGTACTCCGAGAATATTGCAGGTATTCTGAATCAGATTACCGCCGTGTTCACCCGTCGTCAGGTCAACATCGAGAGCCTGAACGTGTCGGCATCCTCCATCGAGGGCGTCCATAAGTACACCATCACCGCCTGGAGCGACCCCGACCAGATTGAGAAGATTACGCGCCAGATAGAGAAGAAGATTGACGTCGTAAAGGCCAACTACTTCACCGACGACCAGCTGTTCATCCGCGAGTCGGGGCTCTACAAACTCTCTACCGAGAAAGTGCTCCAGAATCCCGAGATTTCCCGTACAATCCGTCGTTTCGATGCTCATATCATCGAAGTGAACCCCACTTATACCATCGTCATGAAACATGGCATCACCGAGGACATCATTGCCATCTATCGCGCCCTCGACGCCTTTGGCTGTGTGCTGCAGTACACTCGTTCCGGTCGCATCGCCGTCACCCGAGGTATGCAGGAACAAGTCAGCGAATTCCTTGAAGAACGAGAAAAGAATGGATAAAGTAGGACGTTACGAATTTATGGCCGAGCCGTTCCACTGTGATTTCAGCGGACGGCTGTTTATGGGCCACATGGGCAACCATATGCTCAACGCAGCTGATTTTCACTCCTCGGCGCGTGGTTTCGGCATGAAGTACCTCATGACGATTAACCGTTCGTGGGTGCTCTCGCGCCTGGCCATCGAGATGACCGAGATGCCCCAGCAGTACACCAAGTTCAACGTCGAGACGTGGGTCGAGAGTGCCATGCGCTACTTTACGTCGCGTAACTTCGCCGTCATCGGAAATGACGGGCACACTTACGGCTACGGCCGCTCTATTTGGGCCATGATTGACACCGAGACGCGCCAGCCGACGGACATCTTCGCCATCGACAATGGTGCCATCAACAACTGGATAGTCAAGGATAAGGAGTGCCCCATCGACAAGGGCGGCCGCGTAAAAATGTCCGACGACGCCCAGCTCATCCGCACCATTGACACCCACTACAACGATGTCGACATCAACGGCCACATCAACAGCGTGAAATACATCGAGCACGTCCTTGACCTCTGGCCCCTCGAATGGTATCGCGACCACCAAATCCGCCGTTTCGAGATTGCCTACGTTGCCGAGGCTCATGCCGGTGACCAGCTCTCGTTCTACATGGAACAGGAGGCCGCGACTCCGACCTCTGACCTCTCTTATAACATCCGCATTGTCCGCACCGATGGCACCGAATGCTGCCGCTGCAAGGTGGCCTTCAGGTCATAGTTTGCGCCATCAGACTCGTAGTCAATTTGGGTAAAAAAACAAAAGAAAGACCTAATTTAGGGCTTTCTTTGTCGTTTGTGCGGAAGGTGAGGGATTCAAACCCCCGATACCCGAAAGGGGTATACCGGATTTCGAGTCCAGCGCGATCGATCACTCTGCCAACCTTCCCTGAGGTTTCAACTTTCTCGTAAGCGGGTGCAAAGATACTAACAAATTTCGAAATGACCAAAGGAATTGCGTAGTTTTTTGCAAACTATTTGGCTATGTCGCGAAAAATGCGTACCTTTGCACCCCGATATAAATAAGTACATGAACATTATTAAATAAAAGAGACAAAATGAAAGCATTTGTTTTTCCCGGACAGGGAGCACAGTTTGTAGGTATGGGCAAGGACCTGTACGACACCAACGAGACTGCAAAGCAGTTGTTTGAGAAGGCTAACAAGATTCTTGGTTACCGCATCACGGACATCATGTTCGAGGGTACTGACGACGACCTGAAGCAGACGAAGGTGACACAGCCCGCAGTATTTCTGCACTCGGTCATCAGCGCCATCTGCATGGGCGACGCTTTCGACCCCAAGATGACTGCCGGTCACTCGCTGGGAGAGTTCTCGGCATTGGTTGCTGCCGGTGCATTGTCGTTTGAGGATGGTCTGAAACTGGTTTACGCCCGTGCTATGGCTATGCAGAAGGCCTGTGAGGCTCAGCCCTCGACGATGGCAGCCATCATCGGTTTGCCAGATGCTCAGGTAGAAGAAATTTGCGCAGGTATCAACCGCGAAGGCAACGTAGTGGTTTGCGCTAACTATAACAACCCCGGTCAGTTGGTTATCTCTGGTAATGTAGAGGCTATCAACGAGGCTTGTGAGCAGTTGAAGGCCGCTGGTGCGAAGCGTGCGTTGCCGCTGAAGGTTGGTGGTGCTTTCCACTCTCCGCTGATGCAGCCTGCCAAGGACGAGTTGCAGGCCGCTATCGAGGCTACGGAGATCAAAGCTCCGAAGTGTCCGGTGTATCAGAATGTGGATGGCAAGCCCCATACTGACCCCGCTGAAATCAAGGCCAACCTGATTGCCCAGCTGACTTCAAGCGTTCGTTGGACACAGTGTGTTCAGAATATGATTGCCGATGGTGCCGACGACTTCACGGAGTGTGGTCCCGGTAAGGCCTTGCAGGGTATGATTTCGAAAATCAACAAGGAAGTAAGTGCTCACGGTATTCTTTGAAGTTTGAAATTTGAAGTTTTTTGATATGTCTTCAAAGGTAATCGTCTATCAAGTATTTACACGACTGTACGGCAACCGTAACGTGACCCGCAAGGAGAACGGAACGATAGCCGAGAACGGTTGCGGCAAGATGGCCGACTTCACGCCGAAAGTGTTGAAGGACTTGGCGCAGATGGGTGTCAGCCACGTGTGGTATACGGGCATTATCCGCCACGCCACGCAGACCGACTATTCGGCTTATGGCATCCCCCGCCAGCATCCTGCAGTCATCAAGGGCAAGGCCGGTTCGCCTTACGCCATCACCGACTACTACGACGTAGACCCCGACTTGGCGGTCGACGTAAAGCAGCGCATGCAGGAGTTCGAGAAGTTGGTGGAGCGTACTCATGCTGCCGGCTTGAAGGTCATCATCGACTTCGTGCCAAACCATGTGGCGCGTCAGTATAAGAGCATCTGCAAGCCCCGTGGCGTGAAGGACCTGGGCGAACAGGACCAGACGCTGCACGGTTTTGACCCGCAGAACAATTTTTATTATTGTCCGGGCGAGCGCTTTACTCCGTATTTCGACCTTTATAATGGTGAGACGGAGCCCTATCTGGAGGAACCTGCCAAGGCTACGGGTAACGACCACTTCGACAATGCTCCTGGACGTAACGACTGGTATGAAACGGTGAAGCTGAACTACGGTGTAGACTATTATGCTGGCCGTATCGGACATTTTGATCCCATTCCTGATACGTGGCAGAAGATGACAGCCATCCTGCTGTTCTGGGCGAAAAAGGGTGTAGACGGTTTCCGTTGTGACATGGCGGAGATGGTGCCTGCAGACTTCTGGACATACGCCACGAAGGCCGTGAAGAAGAAGTACAAGGACATCATCTTCATGGGTGAGGTGTACAATCCCTTCGAATACCGTCACTACCTGGAGTCTGGTTTCGACTGGCTCTACGACAAGGTGGGTATGTACGACACCATGCGCAGCGTCATCTGCCGTATGGAATCGGCACATGCCATCACGCAGGCCTGGCAGCAGACCGACGACATCCGCGACCACATGGTGTACTTCCTTGAGAACCACGACGAGCAGCGCATCGGTAGTGATTTCTTTGCCGCACGTCCGGTAAAGGGTGTGCCGGGCATGATCGCCTCGGTGCTGATGTACAAGAATCCGTTTATGCTCTATGCCGGCGAGGAATATGGCGAGCGTGGCATGGACCGCGAGGGTTTTAGCGGCAACGACGGCCGTACGACCATTTTCGACTACTGGAGTATTGACACCCTGTGTCGTGCTGCGCAGAATAAACTGACTGCCGACGAGGAGCAGCTATTCAGCATTCACCAGAAAACGTTGCAGCTGGCAACGAAAGAGAAGGCTGTGGCCGAGGGGTTGACGTTCGACCTGATGTATGTGAATCCGCATCTGCAGCGCCAGTATGCTTTCCTGCGCAAGGCCGACAACGAGCTGTTGCTGGTAGTCGTGAACTTCGAGGATCAGGAGGCTGTGATTGATGTGAACATTCCTGCCCATGCCTTCGAATACATGGACATGAAGGAGAAGAACGTCATTGCCAACGACCTGCTGACGAAGGAGAAGCTGGCCGTACGCCTGAAGAAAGACGGCAGTGTGAGAATGGCTGTACCCGCCAACTGCGGTCGCGTCTGGAAGATGAAGGTGTAAGATGGCTGAGGGCTGATGGAAGATGTCTGAAGGCTGACGTCAATAAAAAACAGGAGTCTCGGTTGTGAGGCTCCTGATTTTTTATTGTAGAATCCAGCTTTTTATTTCTTTTGTGCCTTGAGGGCTGCAATAGACTCTTTCAAGGCTGCAATCTTCTCCTCAGAGTCGCTCTGCTTCTTGCGTTCCATAGCGACAACGGCCTCGGGGGCATTGGCTACGAAACGCTCGTTGGAGAGCTTCTTCATGACGCCAGCCAGGAAACCTTCCAAATGCTGCAGCTGAGCTTCCATCTTCTGAATCTCGGCCTCGACGTCAATCATCGAACCTAGAGGAACAGCAAACTCGTCGGTACCAATCATAAAGGCGCTGGCAGTAGCATCTTTCTCTGATACCACATTGATGGCACTGAGGTTAGCCATCTTGGTGATAGCTGCGTTGAAAGCCTCGTAATTGTTGGCATTGATGACCTGCAATTCGAGAGCCTCCTTGGGAGCAATGTTCTTCTGCGAACGAACCATACGCACGCCAGAGACAATCTGCTTGACCTGTTCGAAGGCGGTAAGGAGTTTCTTGTCCTCAGCATCAGAACCGCTGAGCACCAGATTTTCGCGCATGATGCTTTCACCGGGCTTGCGGTCGTAGAGTGCCTGCCACAGCTCTTCCGTGATGAACGGCATGAAGGGGTGGAGCATCTTCAGCAGGATGTCGAAGAACTCGAGGGTCTTGTCGTAAGTCTGCTTGTCGATGGGTTGTGCCTCGCCATTGACGTAGGCAGGCTTCACCATCTCCAGATACCAGCTTGAGAACTCGTCCCAGAACAGTTTGTAGACTGCCATCAAAGCCTCGGAGATGCGATACTTTGAGAACAGGTCCTGCAGTTCCTCGTTGACCTCCTTCAGCTTGGCGTCGAACCAAGCGACTGCAGTCTTGCTGGCTTCGGGCTGGGCAATATCAGCTACCTTCCAGCCCTTCACGAGACGGAAGGCGTTCCAAATCTTATTGTTGAAGTTACGGCCTTGTTCGCAGAGCGCTTCGTCGAAGAGGATATCGTTACCAGCAGGTGCAGAGAGCATCATACCCATACGCACACCGTCGGCACCGAACTTCTCGATCAGTTCGATAGGATCGGGTGAGTTTCCTAATGACTTCGACATCTTACGTCCCAACTTATCGCGGACAATACCTGTAAAGTAGACGTTCTTGAAAGGCATGTCGCCGATATACTCATAGCCAGCCATAATCATACGGGCTACCCAAAAGAAGATGATATCCGGACCTGTTACCAAGTCGGAAGTGGGGTAGTAGTACTTGATTTCCTCGTTGCCTGGGTTGTTGATGCCGTCGAACAGCGAGATGGGCCACAGCCATGAAGAGAACCAGGTGTCGAGGGCATCCTCGTCCTGACGCAGGTCTGCATCGGTAATAGCAGGATTCTTCTGTTGAGCGAGTTTCAGAGCTTCCTCGCGAGTCTCGGCTACGACATAGTCATCGTTCTCGTTGTAGTAGTACGCAGGAATGCGGTGGCCCCACCATAGCTGACGCGAGATACACCAGTCCTGGATGTTCTCCAGCCAGTTCTTATAAGTATTCTTATACTTGGCAGGATAGAACTTCAGCTCGTCGTTCATCACAGGCGGCAGGGCGATGTCGGCAAAGTGCTTCATCTTCAGGAACCACTGCAGTGAGAGACGGGGCTCGATAGCGGTGTCAGGGTTACGCTCTGAGTAGCCCACCTTATTAATATAGTCCTCAATTTTCTCCATCAGTCCGGCTGCTTGCAGGTCCTTGGCAATCTGCTTGCGGCAATCCATACGATCCATGCCGACGTAGATAGGACTCTGCTCGGAGATGGTGCCATCGGGATTGAAGATGTCGATGGTCTCGAGGTTGTGAGTCTTACCCAGCATATAGTCGTTGGTATCGTGGGCAGGAGTCACCTTCAGACAGCCTGTACCAAACTCGATATCAACGTAGCGGTCTTCAATGACGGGAATCACACGGTTCACCAGAGGCACAATGACCTTGCGGCCCTTGAGCCATTGGTTCTTCGGGTCTTTGGGGTTGATACACATGGCCGTGTCGCCCATGATGGTCTCAGGACGAGTGGTGGCCACAACGGCATAGTAGCCGCGTTCGTCCTTGTGGATGATATTGCCAGCCTTCTCTAGATCTTCTAGATTATCTAGATTTTCTAGACCATCCACATAGTACTTCAGGTGGAACAAGTGGCTCTGTTCTTCTTTATATATTACCTCTTCGGTAGACAGGGCGGTGAGGGCCTTCGGATCCCAGTTCACCATACGCAGACCACGATAGATGAGCCCCTTATTGTAGAGGTCGACGAAAACCTTGATGACACTCTGGCTACGCTTCTCGTCCATAGTGAAGGCGGTGCGGTCCCAGTCGCAGCTGGCACCTAAGCGGCGCAACTGCTTGAGGATGATGCCACCATGCTCGTGCGTCCAGTCCCAGGCGTGCTCCAAGAACTGATCACGCGTCAGGTCGCGCTTCTTGATGCCTTGCTCGGCAAGTTTTTTCACCACCTTTGCCTCTGTTGCGATGGAGGCGTGGTCAGTGCCAGGCACCCAAAGCGCGTTTTTGCCCTCCATACGGGCACGACGGATAAGGATGTCCTGAATGGTGTTGTTCAACATGTGTCCCATGTGCAACACACCCGTCACATTGGGCGGTGGGATAACGATGGTGTAGGGTTCGCGACCATCGGGTTTCGAACTGAACAGCTTGTTGTCCAGCCAATACTGATACCATTTCGATTCAACCTCTTGTGGGTTGTATTTGCTTGCTAATTCCATAACCTTAATATAAATTGGGTGCAAAATTACTAAAAAAAAACGAAACAACCATAGATAGTTTAAAAAAAATGTGTACCTTTGCAGTTGACTATGGAAAGAATGCATACGAAAGAAGAAAAAATGCAGGCCTTCGGGCGTCTGCTGGACGTCATGGACAGACTGCGTGAGGAATGTCCGTGGGATAGAAAGCAGACGAACGACAGTTTGCGTGCGAATACAATTGAGGAGACATACGAACTCTGTGATGCCTTGATACGAGACGACCAGCGTGAAATCTGCAAGGAGCTGGGCGACGTTTTGTTGCACATCGTGTTCTATGGTAGGATAGGAGAAGAGAAACAACAGTTTGATATAGCCGACGTTTGTAACCAACTGTGCGATAAGCTGATATTTCGTCATCCGCATGTGTATGGAGAAGCTGTTGCAAAGGATGCGGAAGCCGTGTTGGAGAGTTGGGAGCAAATCAAGTTGAAGGAGAAAGACGGCAATAAGACTGTACTCTCCGGTGTACCCTCGGCATTGCCTTCACTTATCAAGGCCTACCGCATTCAGGACAAAGCCCGCAATGTAGGATTCGACTGGGAAGACAAGCAGGACGTCTGGGGTAAGGTGCGTGAAGAGCTGGACGAGCTCGAGGTTGAATTACGGAAGGAAGACAAAAAGAAGTCCGAACAAGAATTAGGGGATTTTCTTTTCGCTGTCATTAATGCCGCCCGTCTGTACAAGCTCAATCCTGATAATGCGCTGGAGATGACAAACCAGAAGTTTATCCGTCGTTTTAACTATATCGAACAACATAGCATTCGTGTCGGGAAGCCGCTGAAAGATATGACGCTGGAAGAGATGGATGCGCTGTGGAACGAGGCAAAATCATTAGAGAATAACAACAAAGTCTAAAAAAGGAATATTATGAAAAAACTTGCGGTTTTTACAATCATTGCTGCCGCTGTATGCATGATGGCAGCCTGTGGCGGAAAGTCAGAAAAAGTACCTTTCGACAATGGTGATTCTGCTGAAGTTGCCAATGCCGATCCGACTATCTATGGTGTGTGTGCTGACGGAACAGCCATGAATACCCTGCAGCTGATAACGGATACAGGTGACACCCTGTCGCTCGATATCTCTACTGCACAGGAGAATAATCAGGTGTTTGGCGGCATGCATGTCGGCGACCGTATGGCTGTTGTTCCTGATGCAGAAAAGCAGTCTGCCCTCATTGTTATCAACCAGGCTACACTACTGGGTAACTGGGTAATGCCTAATCCGTTGGACGGTTCCGACGAGGTGGGTATCTCCATCAAGGAAGGTGGTATTGCAGAGGGTATCGAACAAAGCAGTATTGTTTACAAAACATGGCGTCTGACGCGTGGTAAACTGGAGATTGTGCTGATGCGTGAAGGTGGCAGCGAGGAAGATGAGTATTATCAGTACGACATCGTGAAGCTGGGTGCCGATTCGCTTGTCTACAAGGATGGTGATGAAACCTTCGAGTACAGCCGCCAGAAACCCAAGGAAGAGTACGGCAAGGAAGTTCAGCTGGAAGACTCGCAGAACGAGTTCTTCATGTAAACCGGTCGTTCGTTGGAACCGTTTCGCGTCCACATATTAGGTTGCGGCAGTGCATTACCCACGCCTCGCCACTATGCTTCGGCACAAGTGGTTGAGGTGCGGGGTAAATTGTTTCTGGTCGATTGTGCCGAGGGGACGCAGGTGCAGCTGCGGCGTTCGCATATCCGATTTACAAAGATTAGTGCCGTATTCATCTCCCACCTGCATGGCGACCATTGTTTCGGACTGATTGGCATGCTAAGTACTTTCGGACTATTGGGGCGTACGGCTCGACTGGCGATTTATGCTCCTGGCGAGTTGGAAGATATGCTGAGACAGCAGATGCGGATGTTCTGCCACGACTTTGACTACGAGGTTGATTTCCATGCTGTGGACACTCGTCAGCAACAGGTCATCTATGACGACCGCTCCTTGACCGTCGAGACTATTCCTCTGGAGCATCGAATGCCTTGTTGCGGATATCTCTTCCGCGAGAAGAACCTGTTGCCACATATCCGTCGCGACATGATGGACTTCTACCAGATTCCCATCAGTCAGGTGAACAATATCAAAGCTGGTGCCGATTGGACCACTCCCGATGGTGAAATTGTTGCAAACAGTCGTCTGGTTACTCCTGCCGATCCACCGCGAGCTTATGCCTATTGTAGTGACACGCGCTATATTCCGACGTTGCACGAACGGCTGAAAGGTGTTACCACACTTTATCATGAAAGCACCTATGGTGAGGACAATCTGCTGTTGGCCCAGAAATATAATCATTCGACCGCTCGTCAGGCTGCGCTGGTTGCTCGTGATGCTGGTGTCCGACAGTTGTTGTTAGGGCACTATTCGTCGCGTTACGAAGACGAGCAAGTGTTGCTTCGTGAAGCCCAAGAAGTGTTCCCAAATACCTTTTTGACGGACGAACAAGCCATTTTTGAGGTGTAAAGTGCATTTTTTGCCCAAAAAATTTGGAAGTTTCATTTATTCTTCGTACATTTGCAGAAACTATATAGTGGAATGCTTATGACGAAAAGACTACTCATATTATCCGTGGTAATGTCAATGATGCTCTCAGTGCCTGTCTTTGTGATGGCTGCTGAAGCAGATTGGTTGCAGACCGAACAGACGATAGACGATGATATTTCTATCACTGTAGATGGTCAGTGGGTGACCATTAATGGCGCTCAGGGACTGACGCTGGAGATCGTGTCATTAACAGGCCGTCAGATAAAGACAATAAAAATCGAGAGTCCCGCTCAACGCATAGAACTTAATGTACCGAAAGGGTGCTACATCTTGAAAATAGGCAAGTTGGTAAGAAAGGTGGCCATTCGTTAACAGCCCTCTTACCGTTATTGTTGCTCCTCGTTATGGGGTGTGACAATCATGCACATAAAGACAGACATATCACAATGGAGGCGTTTTCAGACATGAAGTCGCCTGCTTTTGTTTTTGACCTTCAGGGCATTCGAAATCAGCTGAAATCGTTGAACGGTGGGGATGCTGAACAACCCTTGCTATGGATAGACCGTTGTGGCGTAGATCAGCGTGCCGACTCTTTGTTGTCATATCTCCAGCAAGTTGGTGAGATAGGTTTCTCCGAACAGGCTTTCCATGTTAAGTCCATCGAAAACGACCTTCGTCGCATGAGGACGCTTGATTTCGACGAAGACAAGAATCCGGCCAGTGCGGTTGCCGCCCGCTTGGAAAACAACCTGACGAAAGCATGTCTTAGCTATTGCCGCGGCCAGCGATTTGGTTTCGTCAATCCCAACCGCCTGTTCAATCATCTGGATATTGAAAAGCAGGATTCCGCCCGTAAGTACGTTAAATACCGCGGACTCTTCGATGTCAGCATGGACTTACTCACCGAGCATTATGACGCTGAGGTGAAGAACAAAATCAAGAACGACAGCATCTTGAATTATCTGCAGGAAATCCAGCCTCGCGATCCTTTTTATAACAGGTTGAAGACCATGCTCGCCCAAACCACAGACCCCGAGCAACGCCAGCGTATTATAGTCAATATGGAGCGTTGCCGTTGGCGTCGTCACCAGCCGCTGACCGATACAGGCAAGCGTATTGTGGTCAATATTCCTGCTTATCATCTCTATGCCTATGGTCCTAATGAGATGCTTGACATGCGTGTGGTCTGCGGAGCTATAGGCACCAAAACTCCTCAGTTGTCGAGTAACATCGAATACATGCAAGTCAATCCTCAGTGGGTCATTCCCAAGAGTATTATTGACAACGAGGTTGCCCATCGTGCCGGCGATTCAGCCTATTTCGCACGTAATCGTTACGATATCGTCGACAAGGCAACCAATCAAACCCTTGATGCCCGCAACGTGTCCCGTCAGCAGTTGCTCAGCGGCAAATACCGTATTGCGCAGAAGGGTGGGGCAGGTAACTCGCTGGGGCGTATCGTATTCCGCTTTAACAATAATTTCTCCGTATACCTCCACGACACGTCTAACCCCAGTGCATTCCAGCGCGAGTCACGTGCGTTGTCACACGGATGCGTGCGTGTAGCGAAACCCTTTGAACTGGCTCGTTTCGTACTCGATAATCCTGATGAATGGCTGCTTGACCGCATCCACATTGCCATGGGGCAGTCGCCCGAAACGGAGCAGGGTATGCAATGGCTGCAGTCGCATCCCGATCAGGAGACGCGCAACAAGATTATTGGTTACGTCCCCGTAACCCCTCGCGTACCTCTTTATATTATATATTATACCCTTTGGCCCGACGAGAACGGCATCCTTCAGACTTGGCCCGATGTCTATGGCTATGACAAGGTGATGTGGAACCAATTGAAGACTTTCACGTTATGACAAAACAGGAAGAACAGCAATTGATAGAACAACTGACTAATCCCGCGACACAGCGCAAGGCCTTCGAACGTGTCGTACGCGAATATAGCGAACAGCTTTACTGGCAGGTTCGTCGCATTGTACTTATACACGAAGATGCTGACGACGTGATGCAGAACGTGTTCATCAAGGCATGGACTCATCTGGACGATTTCCGTCAGGACTCGCGCCTCTCAACGTGGCTTTACCGCATTGCCGTCAACGAGAGTCTCGATTTCCTGCGCAAGCAGAAGAACATGACATTGGAACATACTGATGATGTGGAGAGTGGGGTAGCCAATATGCTCGTTGCCGACAACTTTTTCGACGGAGACGAGACCGAGGCCATGCTGCAGGAGGCCATCAGTACATTACCCGACGTGCAGCGTACAGTCTTCAACCTGCGCTATTTCGACGATATGAAATACAGCGAGATCAGCAAGATACTGAATACCTCTGAAGGGGCATTGAAAGCCTCCTATCATATTGCCGTCAAAAAGATTTCTGAATTTTTTAAGCGTCGCGATTAAACTTTTCGCAACGAGTTTCGTCATATAAAAAAATGAAAACAATGAACTACGAAGAAAAGGAAATAAAAGAGCGTTTCGGACAGACTAATCCCTTCCGAGTTCCTGATGGTTATTTCGACCAGCTGACAGAACGTGTGATGTCACAGTTGCCCGAACGTGAGAAGACAGCAGAGCAGGTTTCGCTGTCGGCTCCTCGTCACAAGAGCCGTTTGGTGGCCTTGCGTCCTTGGCTCTATGCCGCAGCCTGTATGGTGGCAGTCGTCTTTATGGGGGTAGCCTTCTACTTCCATCAGGTGAAAGAAGAGCAGACGCTTGCCAATGCCAATGTTGTCAACACAACCAATACTGAGAGTCAGTATATTGACGAGTATGCCGACTACGCAATGCTCGACAATGCTGAAATTTATGCTTATCTGGCAGATAGTGATTTTTAAAATGAAAAGTATGAAACGTTTAACTATCATTCTCTTATGTTTGGTGATGGCCGTTTCGGTTGATGCCCAAGCCCCGGGGAAATTCTCGCCCGAGAAGTTCCAGGCTGACCTTGAGGCATACATCACGCGCGAGGCACATTTCGACCAGCAGGAAGCCGCCAAATACTTCCCCTTGCTGCGCGAGATGCAGTCGAAGCAACGTGCCATTTATGCCCGCATGTACAAAAAAGAGAAGCCTTCAGGCGATGCGAAGTGTGCCAAGGCGATTGCCGCATGGGATAGAGCCAACATCGAACTCAAGCAGCTCGACGAGACTTATCACAAGAAAATGATGAAGGTCGTTCCTGCCAGCAAGGTTTTCGACGCCATTAGGGCCGAAAACAATTTCCACCGTGATATGATGAAGGGGTTCCAACACGGACGTCCTAATGGTCCCTTTAACGGCAAGCCGAAGGACAAACGTCGCTAAGTCCACATCGTTCGCAATGAGGTTTGCGCGATGTACAGACATAACGTCCATGCAACAATAACCAATGATGTGCCCGGGGAATATCTTCCTCGGGTATATTTTTTGTCAGCGTACGTTCCACTTTGTAGGGGGTGTCGTCCTTTTCTGCAACCAGTCCCAGACGATGGCTCACACGAAACACGTGTGTATCTACTGCCATTGTAGACTTGCCGAAGGCAACGCTCTGGATAACGTTGGCGGTCTTGCGTCCTACGCCGGGCAAGTCCAGCAGCTGGTTCATGTCCGCAGGAACTTCTCCGTTGTGACGCTCCGTCAGCATTCGTGCCATCTTCACCAGATGATCTGCCTTCGAGTTCGGGTATGAAACGCTCTTGATGAGTTCCAGCACGTCGTCCGCTTCTGCCTGCGCCATTGACCGCGCGTCAGGGTAATGGCGAAACAGTTCGGGCGTCACCTGATTGATGCGCTTGTCGGTACATTGCGCACTCAGAATAACCGCCACCAGCAATTGGAACACACTGCCGAATTCCAGTTCGGTATCAGCCACGGGCATCTCCTTGCGGAAGTAGTCCAAGATCTGCTTATAGCGTTCCTTTCTAGTCATGAACTTGTGGGGACTTATTTCAGCTGTTGCAGCCGTGCGATGTATTTGCCGATGATGTCGAATTCCAGATTTACGACACTGCCCACTTTGATGTCGCAGAAGTTCGTGTGTTCGAAGGTGTAGGGAATAATCGCCACCTGGAATGTGTTCTGCGTAGGATTGCATACCGTCAGAGATACACCATTTACCGTCACCGAGCCTTTATCGACGGTGAAATAGCCGTTTCGCGCCATTTCCAAATCCTGCTTGTATTCGAAGGTGAAATACGTGCTGCCACCGGCGTCCTCTACTGCCGCGCAACGGGCTGTCTCGTCCACGTGGCCTTGTACGATATGACCGTCCAATCGTCCGTTCATCAGCATCGAGCGCTCCACATTCACCTTGTCACCGACTGCCAGCAAACCAAGATTCGAGCGGTCCAGCGTCTCTTTCATTGCCGTCACCGTATATGTGCCGTTCTCTATCTTCACCACCGTCAGACAAACGCCGTTATGTGCGACGCTTTGGTCAATGCCCAATTCGTCGACAAACGAACAGCGCAACGTGAAATCAATATTTTCCTTGTCTTTCCTGATAGCTACAACCGTAGCAAATTCCTCAATAATTCCTGAAAACACAACTATTATTTCTTAACTCTTAATTCTTACCTCAAACCTCTTACCTCTAAAAAGAAGGGGGACGCCCGGTGATGTGATGAAAACTCCTTTGTTAAAAGATTCGAGTGCTCTCCGTCTTTGTAATCCACCGGCCTTGCGGCTTTTATTGTGGCCCGCCATCGACAGGAGAAGTCAGCTCAGTTTTCAATGTAATTTGATGAGTATCCCGATCGAACCGGCACGTCCCCCGTTTTTACACAATTAACGTTACTTATGCTCCACAGCGGCCTGCTCGATGGGCAGACAGCGCTTGTAGTTCTCAATATACTTCTCGAATCCGGCCACATCTTCAGCGGTGGGGGCTACTGATGTTCCCTTGTTGCCTGCAAACACCACCTGCTCCAGATAGTCGGCCAGCGACTTGCCATTATTATTAATAAGGTATCCGGCCAGCAGGGCGATACCCCATGCACCACCTTCGCCTGCCGTTTCCATCACGCTGATGGGCGAATTCAATGCAGCAGCCAACATACGCTGACCTACGCCGGCAGTCTTGAAATAACCGCCGTGACCAGTGATGCGGTCTACCTTGATTTTCTCTTCCTTCAGCAGGATGTCGTTTCCTATCTTCAGCACGCCGATAGCTCCGTAGAGGTGGCTGCGCATAAAGTTAGCGAGGTTGAACTTGTCGTTTGCCGAACGCACAAACATCGGACGACCTTCGGCCAAACCCGTGACTGGCTCGCCGCTGACGTAGTTGTAGGCCATCAGTCCGCCGCAGTCGGTGTCACCCTTCAGTGCCTCGTTGAACAGCTTGCCGTAGAGCTGGTTCATATCGACGGGAACCCCCAGCAGTTGCTGGTATTCCTTGAACAGTCCCACCCACGCGTTGATGTCCGACGTACAGTTGTTGCAATGCACCATCGCTACAAGGCTTCCGTCGGGTGTCGTCACCATGTCTATCATCTCGTAAGGCTTTGTCAGTGGCTTCTCCAGCACTATCATTGAGAACGACGATGTTCCTGCGCTGACGTTACCCGTACGCTGCTTCACGGCGTTCGTGGCTACCATACCTGTGCCAGCGTCACCTTCAGGAGGACATACAGGCACACCAGCCTTCAGCGTTCCGCTCACATCCAGTTTCTTTACGCCAGCTTCCGTCAGCTTGCCGGCATTCTCACCAGCCACCAGCGACTTCGGCAGGATGTCCAGCAATTTGTAAGGCAAGCCCTTGGATGCGAGGATGGCATCGAACTTCTTCACCATTTCTGCATCGTACGTCTTCGTGGCAGAGTCAACGGGAATCATACCCGATGCATCACCTACGCCCAACACAAATTCACCCGTTAGCTGCCAGTGGATATAACCAGCCAGCGTGGTCAGATACTTGATGTCCTTCACGTGCTCGTTACCCTCCAGAATACACTCATACAGGTGCGAGATGCTCCAGCGCAGGGGAATGTTATAGTTGAACAACTTCGACAGCTCTGCCGCAGCCTTGCCCGTGTTCGTGTTACGCCAAGTGCGGAACGGCACCAGAATCTGCTGGTCGGCGTTGAATGCCATGTAGCCGTGCATCATAGCCGAGAATCCGATGGCCGCCAGCTGTTCTATTTCGCAGTCGTACTGTGCCTTCACGTCCTTGCGCAGGTCGGCATAGCAATCCTGCAAGCCCTTCCAGATAATGTCGATGCTATACGTCCAAAGTCCGTCCACCAACTGGTTCTCCCACTCGAAAGAGCCTTGGGCAATGGGGTTATTCTCCTGGTCGATGAGCACGGCCTTGATACGTGTGGAACCGAACTCGATTCCCAAGATGGCCTTACCGGCCTCAATGGTCTGTTTTGCTTGTCTTACGTCCATATTATTTGTTTGTTATAGATTTGTCCGCAAAGTTACGAAAAAACAACCAAAGAACCAAATAAAAACATGTAAAAAAAGTGAACTGACTCTTCGTTAGTCTAATCTGTCAAGGATGAAGCATTTGTTCATGAATAAAATCCGTCCCCTTTGCGCTGGGCAGAGAGGACAGATTTTCGTGTGTGGAGTAGGGGATTAGCAGAGCTTGCGGGAGCCGTCACCAATGACGACATCGTAAACCTTGGGCTCATGGCCGTACTTGGCATTGAACTTCTCCTTAGCCGTAGCGATGAACTGACGGTAGAGGTCGTTGCGCACGAGGTTGATGGTGCAGCCGCCGAAGCCGCCACCCATGATGCGTGAACCCGTGACGCCGCACTCCTTGGCGATGTCGTTGAGGAAGTCGAGCTCTTCGCAAGAGACTTCGTAGTCCTTCGACAGACCTTCATGAGTTTGGTACATCAGTTCACCAACTTTCTCGTAATCGCCTTCGTTCAGAGCGTCACAGACAGCAAGCACGCGGTCTTTCTCGCCCAAGACGAACTTGGCGCGCTTGTAATCCTCTTCGCCAACTTCGGCACGAACTTCGTCAAGCTGTTCCCATGTGCAGTCACGCAGGGTTTCGAACTTGCCCTCGGGATGCTTGGCCTGGATGTGCTTCACGACATTCTCGCACGAGTTGCGGCGGTCGTTGTAGGGTGAGCCTGCTAACTGGTGCTTCACGACGCTGTCGAGCAATACGAGACGATAGCCGTCGGGCTTGAAGGGGAAGTACTCGAACTCGCGGCTACGGCAGTCGAGGCGCATCAGACAGCCAGCCTTGCCGAAGACGGAGGCGAACTGGTCCATGATACCGCAGTTGACACCGCAGTAGTTATGCTCGGTAGCCTGTCCGGCCAAAGCCATATCCCATTGAGAAACCTTGTTCTCGCCGAAGATGTCGTTCAGACCGCAGGCAAAGCAACTCTCCATAGCTGCGCTGGAAGACATGCCGGCACCAAGGGGTACATCACCTGCAAAGGCAATATTGAAGCCCTTCACGGGAACGCCAAGCTTGCGCATTTCCAGTGCGATACCATAAATGTAGCGAGCCCAAGAGGCACGAGGACCAGCAGGATCATCAAGGTGGAAGTCCACACGATCCTTCAAGTCGATGGCATAAGCCATCACGGTGTCCTCGGTTCCATTGGCGCGCATCTCAGCCATAATACCCTTATCGACAGCACCGGGAAAAACGAATCCACCGTTGTAGTCGGTGTGTTCGCCAATGAGGTTGATACGGCCCGGTGAGGCATATACATTGCCGGTCTTACCATCAAAATGCTTGATGAAGCGGCTTCTTACAAAATCGATTTCCATCATATAACTTTCAACTTTAATCTTTTAACTTTCAACTTTACTCCACGGGGATGTCCTTGTTGACGTTCTTGCAGCCGATGAGGGCGTAATAGAACATGTAGGCCATAGCCAACAGATAGACGAAATAGCTTGGCATATAACCCATGAAGTCGGCAAAGAAATTCTGCACGACGGGCAGTACGCCACCGCCGACAACCATCATCATGAAGATACCAGAAGCCTGAGCGGTATATTTACCCAAACCCTCTGTAGCCAGATTGAAGATAGATGCCCACATGACCGAAGTACAGAGTCCGCAAAGCACCAGCAGAACGGCACTCAGGGGAACAGTGGTCATTTCAACTGTACCTTCAAGAATCTTCACCAGCGGCATAGTCGCCGTAACACTCTTTGGAGTGAGGATAGCTGCGACAATCAGGATCATGCCAATGGCAGTGGTGGCAAGCATCATCTGACGCGATGACACCTTGCCGCCGATGGCGCTGGCTATCATACGGCCAACGAGCATGAGCAGCCAGTACATGGCAGCCACAGCTCCACCGATGGTAGCAGCGTTGAGCACAGCGTCGGGATTGACCCATGCTCCGTTGGCGCTGGTGTCGGACAGATAAAAATTCAGACCACCGGGAATACCGACTTCGACACCTACATAAACGAAGATAGCTATGACGCCGAGCAGACAATGGCGAAACGACCAAGGAGAATGCTCGAACTTGGTCTCGGCAGTAACCTTGCCCAATTCGGGATCCTGAATGGGTATGAAGCAGAGAATGCAGAAAGCTGCGGCGAATACAGTCATGGCGATGTACATCACCAGATTGACGTCAGCCATCTGGGTAGAAGCCGTGACAGTACCGATAAGTGCTCCGACGAGCATCGGCGTCATGGTTCCAGACAGCGAGTTGAGCGTGCCGCCAATCATGTTCAGCTGGTTACCGCGATTGCCACCACCGCCCAAGAGGTTGAGCATGGGGTTAACAACGGTGTTCAGAATGCAGACGGAGAAACCGCTAACGAAGGCGCCGAACAGATAGACACAGAAGCCGGGAATGCCGCCCGAGAAGCCCGAGAGGAATTGGATAAGCACACCGACAAAGCCAACGGCAATGCCGATGAGAGCCGTCTTCTTGTAACCCACCTTTGTCAGCATCTTACCTGCCGGGATACCCATGAAGAGGTAGGCGAAGAAGTTCATGAAGTTACCCATGATGCCAAGTACGTTAGAACCGCCAATTTCCGGCTGGTTCTTCCAGATGACACCAATTGGTGCGCCAAGATTCGTCACGAACGAAATCATGGCATAAAGGAACATCATCGTCACGATGGCGATGATGCTTCCGTTTTTCTGTTGATTACTCATAAATAAAATAATGTATTAGTAGTTTAGTTTACTCAGCAACGCCAAAACGATAGACCGTCTTCTGCTTGTAGCGCTGACCGGGATTCAGCACAACGCTGGGGAAGTAAGGACGGTTGGGGCTGTCGGGGAAATGCTGTGCCTCGAAGCAGACAGCCGAACGACGCGGGAAGGTGCAGCCGTTAGCGCCCTTATAGCCATTCAGGAAGTTGCCGGTGTAGAGCTGCAGACCAGGCTCGGTGGTATAAACTTCCATGGTGCGTCCGCTCTTGGGCTCGGTCAGTTTGGCAGCGAAGCTCAGCTCGCCTTCTTCCTTCTTGTTCAGTACGTAGTTGTGGTCGAAACCGTGACCAAACTTAATCTGCTCATTGTCGGCCTCAATGTCCTGACCGAAAGGCTTCGGTGTGCGGAAGTCGAAGGGGGAACCCTCAACCTTCAGGATTTCACCCGTAGGAATAGCGGTAGCGTCGGTGGGCAGATAGAAATCAGCGTTGATTTCGCAGATCTGATCCTCGATGCCGGGAGTGGGGTCGGCAGTACCAGCCAGAGAGAAGAAAGCGTGATGTGTCAGGTTGACAATCGTCTTCTTATTGGTAGTAGCCAGATACTCAATAACCAACTCGTTTTGGTCAGTAAAGGTAAATTCTACTGTCACGTCGAGTTCGCCAGTAAATCCTTCCTCACCATAGCTGGAGATACGATGCAGAGCCAACGAGCGGGGACCCATCTGACGAGCATCCCAAACCTTGGCATTGAAGCCCTTGGCACCACCATGCAGATGGTTAGGACCGTCGTTCAGTGCCAGCTGATAGTCTTTACCGTTCAGCGTGAACTGACCCTTGCAAATGCGGTTGCCCCAACGGCCAATCAGTGTCGAGAGGTATGGCTCGTTGCCACTGGTGAGCTGCTCGATGTTGGCATGTCCCTGGATAACGTTTGCTACTTTGCCATCTTTATCGGGAACCATGATAGCACAGATTGCACCACCATAGTTGGAGATAGCTACTTCATAACCCTTGCGGTTCTTCAAAATGTAAAGATCCGTCTTTTTACCATTCACCGTGGCCTGGAAATCCTTGCGGTTCAGACCACACAAATTCGCTGTTTCGTTTGTGTTTGCCATATTGTTAACGTTTTAAGTTACTTAATTTCCTTTGCAAAGTAACCGAAAAAAAACGAGAATGGCAAATGAAACGACGTAAAAAACGTTTACGAGAGTGTTAAAAACTCCTAAAAGCCATTTTTGAGGAAGTCGCCGACTACGTAACTGGAGCCTCCGACGAACACGAAATCGTCTTTTTCTGCTTGTTCAATAGCCGTCTTATATGCTTCATTTACAGTAGGATAGCAAGTCCCTTTCAATCCGTGATTGATGGCCAAAATGCGCACAGACTGCTCGTTGAGCGCTCTTGGCGTGTTTGCCTTCGTAAAATAGTAAATTGCGTGCTTCGGAAGCAGTTCAAGCACAGAATCGATGTCTTTATCGTTAACCATGCCGAAGACAACGTGCATTTTGTTGCACTTCACCATCGCCAGTTGACGACTCAGATATTGCCATCCGCCGACGTTGTGTCCAGTGTCGCAAACAACCAGCGGATTGCGTTGGATAATCTGCCAACGGCCCATGAGTCCTGTATTGCTGCAAACCTTCTTGATACCATTAAGCAGTTCGTAGCATTCATTGGGCAGGGGAGACAGGAACCCCAGGTCATCGAGAACTTTCAGCACATATAGCACGGTGTTCATGTTTTTCTGCTGATAGATGCCACCAAGGTCGCCTATCAGTTCGCCTGCATGTTGGGTCATATATCGCATGCCGCCCTCCTCGGTAGGTTCGGCACTGAGAATCTCGGGATTATCCTCGGCAAAAGTGATGGGCGCCTGCATCTCTTTGGCCTTGGCTTCGAAGACAGGGCGCGTCTCGGGATTATTCTCTCCTATAATAACGGGTGTACCTTTCTTAATAATGCCAGCTTTTTCAGCGGCAATCATTGCCAACGTATCACCCAAGAACTGCGTGTGGTCGAAACTGATGTTGGTGATGACCGAAACGATGGGATTGACAATGTTGGTGCAGTCAAGCCGTCCCCCCAAACCTACTTCGACGACGGCAATGTCAACATCCTTGTCGCGGAAATAGTTGAAAGCCAATGCCGTGGTAACCTCAAAGAAAGAGGGGTGAAGTGGTTCGAAGAACGGCCGTTCGTGTTCAACAAAGTCGACAACGTACTTCTCGGTAATGGGATGACCGTTGACGCGGATGCGCTCGCGAAAGTCAACGAGGTGGGGTGAAGTATAAAGACCTACGCAGTAGCCGCATTCCTGCAAAACGGAAGCGATAGTATGTGAAACGCTGCCTTTGCCGTTGGTGCCTCCGACGTGGATGACGGCAAACGACTTGTGAGGATGATTGAAGTGCTCATCCAGCACAAGTGTGTTGTGAAGTCCTTCTTTATAGCCTGAGGCGCCCTGTCGCTCGAACATGGGCATCTGGCTGTACAGGTATTCGCAGGTTTCTTTGTAGGTCATAAGCGTTTTGTTTGTCGCTGTGGCACGGCAACATATTTAACTGAAGTAATTCTTGAACTTCTGGAAAATGCTGCGTTTGGTGGCGGCGTCGCCCTTGAAATTGTCACTCTGACGGAACTGCTCGATGGCGCGTTTCTCGTCGCTGGTGAGGGTCTTCGGCACGTATACACTGACATTGACTACCAAGTCACCATTGCCGCGTCCATAGCCCTGAACGGCAGGCAGTCCCTTGCCACGCAGACGAAGTGTTTTACCGGGCTGTGTACCAGGTTCCATCTTTACTTTCAGACGGGTTCCCTCGATGGTCGGAATCTCCACATCACCGCCAAGTGCTGCTGTCGGGAAATCGAGCAGTAGGTTGTATATCAGATTGTTATCATCGCGGATGAAGGTGTCGTTGGGTTCTTCTTCGACCAATACCTGGATGTCGCCATTGACACCATTGCGGATGCCGGCATTACCCTTGCCAGGAACATTGACAATCATACCTTCGGCCACACCGGCAGGAATCTTGATCTCCACTACTTCCTCGCCTTTCTCAATACCTGTGCCGTGACAATGCGGACACTTGTTCTTGATGATAGTACCGGCACCGTCACATGTAGGACAGACACCCTGAGTCTGCATCATGCCGAAAATGCTCTGCGTGGTGTGAGTGATGACACCCGTTCCGTGACACGTCGGACACTTCTCGACGGCTGAACCGTCTGCAGAGCCCGAACCATGACAATGCGAGCAGGTAATGTCCTTGCGAACCTTGAATTTCTTGGTGACGCCATGGGCAATCTCCTGCAGCGACAGACGAACCTTCAGACGGAGGTCACTGCCACGATGAACCTGCGGGCCGCGCTTGGCACTGCCGCCAAAGCCTCCGAAACCGGCATGTCCGCCAAAGATGTCGCCGAACATCGAGAAAATGTCGTCCATGTTCATCGACGCTCCTCCGAAGGGATTGAAGCCTCCGCTGCCTGGGTCATTGAAGCCAAAGGTATCGTACTGCTGGCGCTTCTGCGGGTCGTGCAACACGTCGTAAGCCTCGGCAGCCTCCTTGAACTTCTCCTCGGCCTCCTTATTACCAGGGTTGCGGTCGGGGTGGTATTTGATGGCAATGGTGCGATATGCCTTTTTTATCTGATCCTCTGTGGCGTTCTTATCTACGCCAAGCACCTCGTAATAGTCTCTTTTTTGTGCCATTTAATTGTCAATTATCAATTATCAATTGTCAATTAGTTATTGTCCTACTGCCACTTTGGCATGACGGATGACTTTGTCGTTCAGCTGATAACCGGCTTGCAGACAGTCAATCACCTTGCCTTTCTTATCGTCACCCATGCCCGGAACCATTGCTACGGCTTCGTGCATGTCGGTGTTGAAATCAGCATCGTCGGTCTCTATTTTCTTGACACCCAGGCTCTCAAGGGCTTTCATCATCTTGTTATAGATGAGTTCCATGCCTTCGCGCAACACGGCGGGGTCGTCGGTTTTCTCACCATTAGCCAATGCACGCTCCATATCGTCAATGACCGGCAGAATGGCACTGACAGCCTTTTCGCCACCGTTCAGGATAAGCTCTGCCTTCTCCTTCAGCGTGCGCTTGCGGTAGTTGTCGAATTCGGCGGTCTTGTAGAGTATCTGTGTCTTCAACTGCTCTATCTCGGCCTGAGCCTGCTCCAAGGGGTCTTTTTCTTCTTCCTCTTCGGCGGGGGCTTCGGTGTCAGCGGAAGCTTCGGTGTCAGCGACCGAATCGTTGACCACAGTATTATCCTGCTGTTCTTCGGACTCCTGCAGTTCCTCCTCTTGCGTGTTCTTGATTTCTTCTTCTGTCATAATTACATTTGTTTTATTGTTCTGCTTCTATCAGCAGCAAATATCGTGCCAAATATCCATTCTCATTAGCTGTACAGCTCGGCCTTCTTCTCCTTGATGCTCTCGTCGTAAATGTAGTCATCGTACGTGGTCAGCTTGTCAATGGTGCCTTTCGGTGTCAGTTCAATGATGCGGTCGGCTACGGTATTGATGAATTCATGGTCATGCGAGGCAAACAAGATGTTTCCCTTGAACGATATCAGGTTGTTGTTGAACGCCTGAATCGACTCCAAGTCCAAGTGGTTGGTAGGTGTGTCGAGAATCAGGCAGTTGGCATTCTTCAACTGCATACGGGCAATCATGCAACGCATCTTCTCACCACCGCTCAGCACGCAGACCTTCTTCTGGATGTCCTCATCCTTGAACAGCATACGACCGAGGAATGACTTCATCATCACCTCGTTACCCGTTCCGTATTGCGACAGCCAGTCTACGAGGTTCATCTCCGACTTGAAGAACTCGGTGTTGTCGAGTGGGAGATAGGCCGTCGTGATAGTCACGCCCCACTTATATGTTCCGGCGTCAGCCTCGCGATTGCCGTTGATAATTTCGAACAACGCGGTCATTGCCTTCGGGTTGTGTGACAGGAAGACGGTCTTCTGCCCCTTCTCGATGGTGAACGAAACGTTATCGAACAGTACGGTTCCGTCTGCATCGGTAGCTTTCAAGCCTTCCACCTCCAGAATCTGCGTTCCAGGCTCGCGCTCCATCGAGAAGATGATGCCCGGATATTTACGTGTTGACGGGGTGATTTCCTCGACGTTCAGCTTCTCCAACATCTTTTTACGCGAAGTGGTCTGCTTCGACTTTGCCACATTGGCAGAGAAGCGACGGATGAATTCCTCCAACTGCTTGCGCTTCTCCTCGGCCTTCAACTTCTGGTTCTGAGCCTGACGCAAAGCCAGCTGTGACGATTCGTACCAGAACGAGTAGTTACCCGAGAACAGCGTTACCTTGCCGAAGTCGATATCAACTGTCTGTGTCGACACGGCATCCAGGAAGTGACGGTCGTGACTGACCACCAACACACACTGCTCTAAGTTCGACAGATATTCCTCCAACCACTGAACAGTATCGAGGTCAAGGTCGTTGGTAGGCTCGTCCAGCAATAGGTTGTCGGGATGTCCGAACAGTGCCTTAGCCAACATCACGCGCACCTTCTCGTTGTTCGATATTTCCGACATCTGCTTGTAGTGCTGACTTTCTGCCACGCCCAAGTTCTGCAGCAGCTGCGCAGCCTCGCTCTCTGCCTCCCAGCCGTTCATCTCTGCAAAAGCCATTTCCAGGTCTGCGGCGCGAACACCGTCCTCCTCGGTCATCTCGGCCTTGGCGTACAAAGCCTCGCGCTCCTTCATATTCTTCCACAACGGCTGATGGCCCATAAATACCGTGTCCATCACCGTGAATTCATCATATTTGAAGTGGTCCTGCTCCAACACCGACATACGCTCACCGGGGAGCATCTCTATGGAACCCTTGTTCGGCTCCAGTTCACCGCTGATGGCGCGGAGTAGGGTAGACTTACCGGCGCCGTTGGCTCCGATAATACCATAAATGTTACCACTTGTAAACTTCAAATTAACGTCTTTGTACAGCGTTTTCTTTCCAAACTGAATCGCTAAGTTTGTGACTGTTATCATCTCTTTCTTATACCTTATTTATTATTAGCGGCTGCAAAGGTACAAAAAAAGAGGGGAAAAACCAAATTTTCTTTTCATTTGTTTGGCGAATTCGCAGAAAGTTCGTACCTTTGCAGCCGCTTTTACGAGATAAGAGCACGAAATTCAATTATTTAACAACAAAATTACACATTTAAACAATGGCAACAAAAATCAGATTGCAGCGCGGCGGACGTAAGAGCTATGCTTTCTACCGCATCGTTATCGCTGACGCTCGTGCACCACGTGATGGTCGTTTCACTGAGAAGATTGGTACTTACAACCCAAACACCAATCCTGCCACAGTAGAACTTAATTTCGAGCGTGCACTGTATTGGGTCGAGACTGGTGCACAGCCTACCGACACTGTTCGTAACATCCTTAGCCGCGAGGGCGTCTACATGATGAAGCACCTGAGGGGTGGCGTCAAGAAGGGCGCATTTGACGAGGCTACTGCACAGAAGAAGTTCGAGGCTTGGAAGGCTGACAAGCAGAATGGTCTGAACAAGATTGCCGAGGCCGAGGCCAAGGCAAAGAAGGACGCTGCTGCTGCACAGCTCAAGGCTGAGAAGGCTCAGAACGAGGAGCAGGCCAAGAAGGTAGCTGAGAAGAAGGCCGCCGAGGCTGCTGCCAAAGCTGAGGAAGAGGCTGCAAAGGCTGCTGAGGCCGCTGCTGCCGAGGCTCCCGCTGAGGAGGCTCCCGCCGCTGAAGCACCTGCTGCTGAGGCTCCCGCCGCTGAGTAATCGGCTTCTCATCTTACAAGTAAAACATCATCTCCCCGGGCATTTCGCTCGGGGAGATGTGTTTATGACGGATGGCTGTAAATTAACGTATAACTTCCTAAATTCTTAGCTCCTTTATAGCTTCGGCAGTTCTAAGATGAACCGGCAACCCTCCTGATACGTGGTGTCCAGTGTCAGGTCGCCGCCTAATCCCTGGGCGTGGCGCTTAGCCAGCGGCAGGCCGAGCCCCAGGCCTTCCGACAGGTCGTTAAGCTTTCCGAACGGCATGAAAATCATCTCCAGCTGCTCTTCCGACAGTCCACTGCCGATGTCTTCGACAATGAAACATATAGTGTTCTCCGTTTGTGTGACACGCATCACCACATGCTTGCCGTCCGAGTATTTGGCGGAATTGTACAGCAGCTCGCGAATACTTCTCATCAGGTAGAGGCGGCTGGTGTGGATACAACAGTCGTCGGGCAGTTCGGTTTCCAACTGGATGTTTATTTCGGGGAAGTTTTCATTCAAACTGTTAACGCATTCGCGGGCCAGTTCGTTACACAATACGACCTCATTCCTATGAGCCTGCAGTTCCTGCGAGACGCCTGAGTCGGAACTGTCGAACAGCATCATCACCATACGATTCAGATGGTGTGCGTTATGCAGCATGGTGTTTGTGATGCTTGCCAGCTCTTCTTCCGGCAGGCCATAGTCGTTCTTCGTGTCGTCCTGATGCAACGTCATGCTGTCGCGCAACACCTGTGCGAAGCCCATGATGATGTTCAGCGGTGTGCGTATCTGGTGTGACATATTCTGGATGAAACGCGTCTTCTGTCTCACGGCCTCTTCAGCTTTCTCTGTAGTCTTGATGAGTTCTTCGTTGCGCGTTCTGCTCATCTCGGCGGTATGGTGCAGTGCACCCATGTGGAAGTTCAGCGACTGCTGCATGGTGGCGAAACTGTTCTGCAATTGTCCGATGGCGTCGGTACGTTTGGTGGCCAGGAATAGCTCGTCGTCGTGGTCTTTAGCCACTTTCTCCGTCAGTCGCAGCAATTTATGGAGTGGATTGATTTCACGTCCCACGACACGTTGGCACAAGAGCAGGATGACAATCAATCCTACGCCGATGAGTGCGGCGATGATGTACACCAGCTTGTGGTAACTCCATAGGATGTCGTTTTCGGGACATACCAGTGCGAGACTCCAGTCGGTACTCGGTACTGGTTGGTAACAAACGAAACATTCTTCGCCGTCCAACGTAGCCTTCATCACTCCTGTCTTGCCGGCAGTCATCTCGTGTCCTAAGGCTATCAGGTCGGTATGCTTGTTGGGGTCGGTGTCGGTAAAGATAGACTGCTTGTAGAGTCGTGTACTGTCGGGGTGTAGGTAGTAGTGCCCGTTGTTGCCTATCATCATATAATAAGCGTGCGGGTAGGGGATAGCGGCGGTGTCGACGGTTGCCGTAATGCGGCGCATGGACAGGTCGCAGGTGATGATGCCTGCCAGCTGTCCGCTTTCAAGATAGATGGGACGGCTGTACGACGTAATCTGGTCGGCGGCCACTACCGATCCTTCGGCATCGTCGGCGTAGGGCTCCACCCAGCAGCCCTTGCCTCGTTCGCGGGCTACGCTATACCAAGGTTTCTCGAAATATTCGTAGGGTGCGTCGCGAACGGTAATGATGGTGTCACCCTCCCTCAGCGAGTAGGCGTCGAAATGGCGCCCGTATTGCGGGAACATATTCGGCTCGGCAGCAATACAGCATCCGTTGACGTGGCTGTTGAGCATGACCACCCGTCGCGATATGCTCAGCAACGAGTCGGGCTGGAACTGCTCTTCGGCAATCCACGTATTGGCATTGGTGGCCGTCTCGATGGTAATCATGAGTCTCCTGACGTTCTGTGCCGTCGAGTTCAGCATGTTTCTGACACTCTTCTTTGCCTCCTGTCGAATGAGGTATTGCGATTGGAGGAACATGCCGCCCAAGGACAGTATGAACACGGGTGCGGCTATCAGCATCATGCCGATGGTAAGCTTCGTTGACAGGCTGTTACGTATCGACTTCCTCATACGCCTTCCTCCTTTCTTGTGCTGCCCTCGGCGGCTTCTATCAGGTTGTCCAGCAAGTTGGTGATGACCTGACTTTCCGCTTGTATGATGTCCACCTCGCCGGTAGCCTCCTGCGAGGTATAGTCGTGGTAATGGTTACACAATTCTGTGACGCTCTTCACGATGGTGTCGGCAGGACTCGTCATCTGGTTGGTCATGTTATGCAGGAAGGCGGTCTTCACGCGGTCGGCCTCCTGCGTCCGGGCGTATGCCTGTTTGAGCACTTCGTTGTGTTCCTGCAGGTCGTCGGTCGACTTTTGCAGGTCGCTCATGCGTGCTGCCAGCGATTTCTGCATCTCCTTGAAGTGGAATTGCAGCTGTCCTATCTCGTCTTTGCGGCGCGAGTCGGGAATTTCTTCGTCGTAATGTCCGTCGGCTATGCGCTTGGCCGATTCCGTCAGCAGGTGCAGGGGCTCCAGTTGGCGATGGGTGATGTAAGTACAGAGCACGAGGGCCAGTAACATGCCGAAGATGGCGATACCCAGCACGATGGTTAGCAGTAGGTTGTAACCGCCGAAGATGTCATCCTCTGGATAGACCACACCGACGCTCCATTTCAGTTCCTCCATGGCGCGGCCGGGTACTGCGGAACGCTTGAAGGGACGGTAGAACACATACCAGTCGCGGCCGTCCATCACGAAGGGCTTGTAGCCGCGTTCGCCGTTTACCATTGCTTCGGCAGCCTCGCGAACCGACGGGGCGGCGCCGTTTTCACATTGAGTGAACACGGTTTCTTGTGCCAGCTTCACGGGGTCGGGGTGCACGATGAACGAACCCTTCTCGCCCAGCAGCGTACAATAACCGTTCTCGGAGGGCTTGGCATCGAGCACGATACTCGACAGCAGGGCGATGGACAGGTCTACGGACAGCACGCCGACAGGTTTCCAAGTTTGGTCGAAGAGGGGTAGCGAGAAGCACGTTACCGCCTCGGCGTTAGGGACTTCTTTCAGGGGGTCTGCCCAGCAGGCGTGTCCCTCCCTGAGCGGCTCCTGGTACCATTCCTGCTCGGTATAGAGTTTTGAACCGAACGCCTCCGCCTTCACCATCATGTCGTTGTCATCACGGAATCCTTCGCGGTGGACGTAGGCCATAAAGGGCTGGTGGTCGTCGTTGAAACTGGGTTCCAGTGCGATGGCACAACCGACGATGTAGGGATTGCTCTCCACGATGGTCTCGCAATAATCGTACATCCGCTCCTGGTCTTTCAGCTTTCCCAGAACGTCCCAGTAGACGTTGCCCGTCGATTGCTCTATGCTCAGCAGGATGTTGTCAATGTGCTGTACCGTGGCCTCCAGCGTCTGCTCTGCGTTGCGCATGGCCTCGTCCTTCAACATCTTGCGGGCAAAAAAGAACATCACGCCTAACGCTACGAACAATAGCAGCGTTAACTCGAAGACAACCATCAGACTGAGCCTGACTGATAAGGTCTTGTTGATTATTTTAGGCCATTCAAGCATTTGTTCTGTTTTCTTGCGGCAAAATTACGAAAAAGCAATCAAAAATCCAAAGAAAATTGTCTTTTTCTTTTGTGCGCATTGTTAATGAAATATAAAAACTGCCCTTCATGGTTATACTTTCCTCTTTTGGTTTCGTCAGAATTAATGACATAAGAACTTGATTGGATGAAAGAGACAGGAAAACATTGGCTGTTGACAATGACCTTTTTGGCGTGCAGTCTGTGCTCGTGGGCGCAGGCCGATTCGCTGTGGACGGTGAGCGGACGCGTGGAGGATGCCAAGACGCATAAGGCCATCGCCTCGGCCAGCATCATGAGCAACCGCGTGGGAACGGTGACCAACGCTGACGGAGAATTCGTGCTGAAACTGTCTGCCGAGCCCCGCGAGGTGGTATTCTCCTGCTTGGGCTACCAGTCGCGCCGACTGACGGCTGCCGAGTGCAAGTCGCTCGAGCAACAGGGCAAACCCGTGCGGTTGCAGGCTAGCAGCGTGGTGCTCGACGAGGTCGTCGTGGAGGGTCACGAGGCGCGCGACGTGGTGCTCAGGGCCGTTGACAAGATTACCCAGAACTACCCCAAGGAGCCGAACCTGATGCGCGGATTCTATCGCGAGACGGTGCAGAAACGGTCGCGATTCGTCAGCATTGCCGAGGGTGTTGTCGACGTCTATAAGACGGGCTATCGGCGCAACGACTACCGCGACGGCGTGAAGATCTTGAAGGGTCGCCGGCTGCTCAGCCAGCGTGCTAGCGACACCCTGGCGGTGAAGTTGCAGGGCGGTCCCGTGCTGCCCATCATCCTCGACTTGGTGAAGGACCGTGAGATACTTTTGAACGAAGAAGAACTGAACAAATACTCCCTGCGTTTCCGCACGCCCGAGATGACCGACGGACGGATGCAGTATGTGGTCGAGCTGAAGCCCCGCGTGACCGAGTTCTACGCCCTGTGGACGGGACTGCTCTACATAGACCGCGAGACACTGGCATTCACCAAGATTGACCTGTCGCTGGACATGAGCAACAGGGACAAGGTGACGGAGATGATTCTGCGCAAGAAACCCTTCTCGCTCCGCTTCACGCCCCACGAGTTGAGCGTCACTGCCGACTACGTGACCGAGGACGGAGTGACGCGCCTGAACTACATCCGCAATGTCATCCGCTTCCGCTGTGACTGGAAGCGCAAGCTGTTCAAGTCGAACTTCAACATCGTGTCCGAAATGGTGGTCACCGACCGGCAGGAGGGACCCGACATCCGCCCCATCAAGGTGCGCGACTCGTTCTTCCGTCACGACAACTTCTACGACAAGGTCATCTACTTCGAAGACCCCGACTTCTGGGGCTCCGAGAATATCATCGAGCCCACCGAGGACCTGATGAAAGGAATAGACAAAATCAAACGCAGGCTGAAGTAAAAAGAACGGCTGACCCTTGGCAGTTAGCCGTTTTTTTAGTAACTTTGCAACCAAAACGGAAAAATATATGGAAATCAAACAAGCAGAATTCTCGCTCTCGGCACCCGTCGTGTCGATGTGCCCCAAGGACACAAAGCCCGAATACGCCTTCATCGGACGCTCAAACGTCGGCAAGTCGAGCCTCATCAATATGCTCACCAACAACCGAAAGCTGGCCAAGACCTCGTCGACGCCAGGCAAGACGCTGCTCATCAATCACTTTATTATTAATAAGGAGTGGTACCTCGTCGACCTGCCCGGCTACGGCTATGCCAAGCGCTCGAAGAAGGAGGTCGACCGCCTCGACCAGATGATTCGTGGCTACATCCTCCAGCGCGAACAGCTTGTCAACGTCTTCGTACTCGTCGACATCCGCCTGGAACCCCAGAAGATTGACCTCGACTTCATCGAGTGGCTCGGACTCTCGTCGGTACCATTCTCCATCGTCTTCACCAAGGCCGACAAGCTCACGCCCAACAAGGCCCGCCAGGCCGTAGAAGCCTACAGCAAGACCCTCGCCCAGACCTGGGAGGAACTGCCCCCCATGTTTGTCACCTCCGCCGAAAAAAAGGAGGGCCGCGACGCCCTCCTCGACTACATCGACCAGATTAACAAATCGGTACAATAACGGACAAAGAAAAGACGACTTTTCACAGGTATTTCCTCACCGTGTTCCTGTTGTTACCCAGGTTCGTTTCGTTGATGATGTATTCCGCCAGCACTTTTTGCTTCATGTCCAGACAGTTGCCAATCTCCTTCCAGATGGCATAGATACTCACCTTGGTATAATGCTCCAGGTCGAACGTATAGCGTTTCCCCGCTACACCCTTGATACAGCGCTGGTCCAACAGCCTTAGCAGTTTTGCCAGTTTCTCTTGCTTACCTTCATAGGCATATTTCATCAGTTCGTGCTCATCCTTCATTTCCTGCCTTTCCCCATTGCCCGCATCATCCTCCATAAAGCCATACTTCCGCAGGATGCTCTCTATATGACTGATTCTCTGTTCCAACAACCTGTACCCCTCCTGCGAAAGCGCTTTCACGGATTCGAAGTCATGCAGGCATTCTTCGAATCCGGGGCAGTTTTCTGGCAGTTCTTCGGCACACATCAGGACAAATGAAAATAAAATAAATCCTTCGTCTCGGCAAAAAAAGAAGCGAGTTTCTTTGTTTTGCGCTCGACTTTTCGTAACTTTTTGCTCCCTTGGAGCAGGATGTTCTTTGACCTAAAGGTACAAAGTGTTGCACAAATCCTCCGTCTCGACAAAAAAAGAAATGAATTTCTTTGTTTTGTGCTCGACTTTTCGTAACTTTGCAGGCAACATTGTGGGATACTCTTTGGAGTTATTGAATTCTTTCTGGTCAAACTGCAACTCTGGCAAAAGAAACGAGATTCAGTAGCACCCCTAAATAGGTGTGGACTGTTTCCATCGTTTCTGAGGTATTGCAGACCCGACCAGAGATGGAACACAGTTCCACACCTTATTATATATGTTTACATTATGCAGATTTCCATCTTCGAGTATGACATCCAGCAAGTTCGTGACGGGCTGCTCAGCGATTTTCTCCGCATAGCCCGACGCCATCAGCTCTTTCAAGCCGACAACCCTGTTCAATATCGTCATCTGGCAATCACAGAGATGCATCAATATGCAAGGCAGTTGAAATCCCACCCTGCCTATCGCCACTTCTGCGACAAGTTCCACTTAGATTACGACGAGTTCATCGACAATATCCTCCAGCAGGCTGTCAAGCAATTACTCCTTATATCCCCCTGACTTTACTATTCTGTAATCAAATGAGCAGTTCCCTTGATTATATTCAGGAATCCGCCATCTTTACCGTGATTTATCACTTGCTTCATTCGCATTTCATTTAATTTGAAAAATGATCACCGGAATCGGCCCCGTGATCTCCCAACGTTATTGACGGGCAGGTCTCGTAATTGATGACTGATCCTCTTGATTCAAGAGTAAACTTAAAGAATCAAGATAATCTGTATGCATCTGAATATATCTTACCTTCGTAAATTCAATATTCATAATTCCACTTTTTTGTAGTTCTGTATCGTATGTGTCAAAAACGAAAGATTTTGGCCTAACATCTTTTATTTTCCCAACATATAATATATCTTCACGATGCAAACAAACTGCCACCAATACTTTATTACTTTTTAGATAAGAATATAGCAAACTATTTTCATCTAAGATATTGGAATCCTTCAAATATGGTATACTCTCTGCTTTATTTTTTATGAATAATATTCTATGCAGCATAGAGCATTCCGTTTGTTCATGTTCACTAACAACATACTTGTTGTTAGTGAACTGAAAGCCATCTAATACATAATCAACAACATTAAGTCTTATTAGAGACCATTGTGTTCCGCTATCGACAAGGATTCCTTTTACAAGTTCCTTAAAACCTCTTATTTTAAATTCTATTAATTTCATAATTTTCTTACTTATACCTTACACGTCTTGCATCTCCTTTTTCATTTCCTTTGTCTTTAGCTTTTCTTGACGATCATGGGGTCGGTCCCTTCGATTCTCGGGGACTCTTTTCCCATTTCAAACGTTCAAATTTTTCTGCATTGTGTTCGTTATAAATATAGTTCATAGTGTCTTTGTCAACACATTTTGATCTTACGATACCCTTACATAAATCTTTTAGGCTACAAACGAACTGTGGTTTATCTAAAAAGTCTGTGATAACAAGACTCTCATCGTTGACAACAAAGTGTCTCACATTCTTATTGAAATGAATATCATCAGGAAGTGTTTTGCATATACTATTCTTTCCTATAATATTTCCTTGTAAATCATAAACAGATAAAATCAAATTATAACTATATGAAGTTAATACATGGAATAACTCTATCTTTATACCCATATTTCTCAATATTTTTTTTCCAAATAATCTTTCGTTCTTATAGCCATTTTCTCTAAAATCTTGATGAAGACTCCAAAAAACATTAATGGGAATATTCCTAGTCTTTGAAGCCTCTATATACCCTCTTTCTAACAAAGAGAGATAATACTCGAAGCGTTCTTTCTCTACCGATAGGTTTAAATACTTGTCAATTTCTTCCTTTTCAACATGTATTTTTACATTTAGAGAAGAAGTAGACATTACCTTTACAGAATCTTCTTCTTTTGTTATATTACAATAAAACATATTATACGGCCCATCTGTTGGTATTTTCATTTCTCTTATATGTAATGAGAGATAATTCGAAATGAACCATGTGTTATAGTTGAATTTACTATCAAACTCATCTCCAAATCCAGAACCAAATCCAGAACTACCTGCATATAATATTATGTATCTATAATTCATATTTCAACTTTTTATGGTCTTTTATGTTTTTCTGGGTCTAATTCATCTCGATATTTATTAGCTCTGTTCTTTTCATATTCTAGGATTTTTGCACGTGCACCTTCTCCTGCAGGTTCCTCATGGGTTATTCGTGATTCATATAGATCTTTACCCACATCTTTATTCCATTTGTATACCTGCGTTTCTGCTCTTGCGGATTTGCCATTTCTTAAAATTCTTCCACCACTGACACCTGTTTTCACAATCTTTCCCGTCTCTTTATTAATAATGTCATATGCATGTTGGGCCTTTGTGCTCAATTTGGAATTTCCATGGACAACTTTATTTATAGCTTTACCAATATCTTTTGTTTCTTTATAACTTACAGGACCAATAACCTCAGACAACAAACTTAATCCCGCAACAACCCTGTCACCAGTAGAGGCATTGGAATCAAACACAGTATTTGCATCCTCAACGACATCATTAAATGCTGCAGCATAGGTTGCACTTTTAGTTAATGATGAAAGACCGTTCTTTGCTACGGTTTTTCCGACCTTATAGGCAGCCTTTGCAAGAACTTTAAAGCCAAATCTGCCGTCAGGATCAATGGCATTAACAGGATCATTCTCGCAATACACATACGGACTCGTACTATAGTACCTTTCACACAGCGGATCCACTCTGTCCCACCTTCCGAGAATGGAATAATACTGTCGTGCGCCGTAGTCGTAGGTGTTCAGTCCGTGCATCAGGTCCAGCTCCTTGCCGTTGTACTTGTACGGCTGGATGCCAGTACCCGATATGGCAGCATCGTCGGCGTAGGGTGCACCGAACGGATAGTAGCTCGTCACCTGACGAACGGCACCCCTATGATCCAGCACCTCGCGGTTGTTGCCGAGGTGGTCCTTGTTGTAGTAGAAGAACGAGAAGTTGCCGGTCGTTGCATTCGAACGGACATAGCCGCCGTCAAACAGGTACTTGTCCGTCTGGCCGTTCTTCAAGAGAAGGCTTCCGCCGAGGAGGTAGTCGATGGAGTCGCTGTACAGGATCTGGCTCTGGGTCAGCTCCGCAGGCTGTACGCCGAACGTCCTCGTGATGTTCGCTACGGCAGGTGCGATGAACACTGCCATCAGGACATATAGGAAGAGGTATCGTAGATTAATTTTATTCATGTTTTACTTCTTTGTATACTTGCTCATATCATTCAATCAATAACCTGTCCCTGATTATCACTGATATATTTCTTCTTTCCAAATAGTTCTTTTACGGTCTATCCAAGCCCAGACTTTGTTTGCGAAGAAACTTTCAAATGTTTTTGTAATTAAATATTTTGTTTCAAAATTTATTATATTATACTCGTTTGCTTCGTTTGTTTTTTGAATATCGGCAGCAATGATAATATTTTTAATTTGTGCAAATTGCAAATAGTTGTTATTTAACAATGCCAATTTGAAAACAATCTCTCTATCATCCTTTATTATACGATAACCATCAACATATTGAAATAGGACTAAACTAATAGAATTATTACAATTGACATTGCTCTTCTCTGTTTGTAATACTTTATAGCCCATTCTTCTTTCTCTTCTTCTAAGATTGTCAATAAAAGTCTCCAAAGTTTTATTTATTTCTTTCATATTCCTCAATTTTTTTGTTTTGTTTTCCTATTGCATTAACTTCTTTTCGAATCTCCTTTTTGCTACTGTCAACTACTTTCTTCTGCTGAGTAGTCAATTCTGGTTCTCCTTTTAGTGGTTTTCCATTTGCCCCTATTCTAACCTCATTACCTTTCCCTAAAACATGAGCATGGGCAGGTTTATGCTTGTCGTTGGATCCGAATGTTTTTATTGTTATTCCATTTTTTTTTGAAATAATAGTACCTGAACGGCCAAGCATCTGTCCAGATTTCTCTACAAACTTCCTCCCTTCTTTAAAGCTAAAAGGAGTGGCAATTTCAGACAACAAACTTAATCCCGCAACAACCCTGTCACCAGTAGAGGCATTGGAATCAAACACAGTATTTGCATCCTCAACGACATCATTAAATGCTGCAGCATAGGTTGCACTTTTAGTTAATGATGAAAGACCGTTCTTTGCTACGGTTTTTCCGACCTTATAGGCAGCCTTTGCAAGAACTTTAAAGCCAAATCTGCCGTCAGGATCAATGGCATTAACAGGATCATTCTCGCAATACACATACGGACTCGTACTATAGTACCTTTCACACAGCGGATCCACTCTGTCCCACCTTCCGAGAATGGAATAATACTGTCGTGCGCCGTAGTCGTAGGTGTTCAGTCCGTGCATCAGGTCCAGCTCCTTGCCGTTGTACTTGTACGGCTGGATGCCAGTACCCGATATGGCAGCATCGTCGGCGTAGGGTGCACCGAACGGATAGTAGCTCGTCACCTGACGAACGGCACCCCTATGATCCAGCACCTCGCGGTTGTTGCCGAGGTGGTCCTTGTTGTAGTAGAAGAACGAGAAGTTGCCGGTCGTCGCATTCGAACGGACATAGCCGCCGTCAAACAGGTACTTGTCCGTCTGGATACCTGCTCTAATGGGAGCGATGAATGCTATCATCAAAGCATATAGGAAGATGTATCGTAGCTTTATTTTGTTCATATCGTACAGTTATCTGCTGCATTGGTTAGCGACTACAAAGGTAATAACAATTTCTTAAATAGCAAAATATTTTGTACTGAAAATAATCAGTAGACCCCGTAATCATTCTATTATACAATATTTACAGGACTTTTTGCGTTATACTATAGGCTCTGCTGCTCAACGGCGGCAGAGTTTTTTATGTCAAACTAAGTTATTATAATTAA
>Ga0247609_10000809_pt1 | contig 40790 bp, 40 predicted proteins | sample 172DNAGHGlowgp2_FD_193487 | JGI IMG/M metagenome (GOLD analysis project Ga0247609, IMG submission 193487) | Sheep rumen microbial communities from Palmerston North, Manawatu-Wanganui, New Zealand - 1728 DNA GHGlow gp2 | ecosystem: Host-associated > Mammals > Digestive system > Stomach > Rumen ... | reverse complement strand
ATTGGAAAAACAGAAGGTCAGGTTGTGCTCATTATAGGTGAATGTTCTCTTATCCAATGACGCATTTTCTCCATTCACTATCAATGTGGTAACAGCTGTATGGGGTTTTATGCCTTGAGACACATGTGACACCGGATCAATCTCAATCAACCCATCGTGGGTGCCGAATATCAGACGGCCATCCGGCATGCACACGGCGGCGCGCTCATTAAAGACATTTGCCAACAAGCTGGCAGAAAACCTGAAATTGCGCATGTCGCCCTGTTTGGGATTAAGGAATAAAAGACCGTCTTCTGTTCCTACCCATATATTTCCGACCCTATCTCCTACAATGCAATAAACATTATTGTTGGGCAAACCATCGCCCGTCGTGTAGTTCTTAACCACAAGCTTTCCTTCGTCCATTCTGCATCTCAACAGACCTTTGCCGAGGCTACCCACCCATATGGCCCCGCTGGAATCCTTGAATAGACACACAAAGAAGCCGGCTTGCACACCATGTGCAACGATGCCCATCCTTTCTTTCTCCTCGAGAATATAAAGGGAATCTTCGGCTGCCACCCACCATCTGCCCTCATTGTCTTGCAAAAGATCGTGGCAGTCTTTACCCTGCAACATAGTGCTGATGCCATCGGATCCTATTCTAGAAACGCCCCCATTAAGCATTGCTACAAGGACGTGGGCGGAAGTGTCTTCCTGTATTTTGTAAATAGAAGATGACGGAAGGCCTTCTACCTTTTGACCTGAAAGCAGCAGACCGCCTCCTCTGGTGCCCATCCAAATTCGACCTTTGCTGTCTTTTAGTGCAGTATACACCCTACGGGGAGCGTTTCCGGCAAACTTGATAATATCGGCATGAGTGTCATAGTCATATAGTTCACCCGTCTGATTGCCTATAAGCAGATGTCCGTCACCTACAGATGTTATGCTCCTTACGTGGTTTCGGTCAATGATTGGCGTATTGTCAACTAAAGGTTGCCACCTGGAATTCAGCACATTCATCCTGACGCAAACAACACCAAGATTATCTACAGCAAGCCATATACACCCCGTATGGTCAACGAAAAGATAGGTGATGTAAGCATAATCCTTCATCATTTCACTGACGCAGGTCAACTCATCGGTGGGCTTGTCATACAGCCAAAGGCCACCACCATAAGTAGAGACGGCCTCTGTCCGCTCATCCACATCGGCCACATGGAAATGGTCATTACGGGTATAAGCCAATACCTCGGGCGGAATCATTTGCCATGATTGACGATTCCCGTTTCGGTCAATACGCTCCAACGCTCCATCACCTGATCTCACCCATTCTGCATCACGGGTTTTCAATACGTCAGACCGCGTACTCACATGTCTCACACTATCGTCTGTCTGAGTGATGCAATATCCATCATAACGCGACAGGCCATTGGTGGTCTCAATCCACACATAGCCCGTACTGTCCTGCCACACTCGGTTAACGATATTCGTGGGAAGACCATCCAAGGTGGATATACGTTGAACCGTCAGGTCGTAATGACGGGCTTCGCATACAAGAACTGCAGAAAGCAGACAAACAAATGCCAGAAACATTTTTTTCATGGTGCAAATATAGCGATTATTTCAATATAACACACAAAAATAGCATAAAAAACAACATTATTATCATAAAAAGCACTTCGATTCTCCATAATTTTGCAGCAGAAATCTAAAACATAAATAAATAAAAGCATGAAAAGATTTAGCATGACATTCATCCTGCTCCTGGCAATAGCAGCCAGTGTCTGTGCAGATGTAAAGGTGGTATTTACTGGTGACGGCATTACAGATGGTGCGTGGGGACGCAGCAAAGGAGAACAAAAGGCTGTAAGTGAACGCAACCTCAGCGACCAAAACCACCACTTAGGCGACGGCTACGTATTCTTATGCGCAGCATGGTATCAGAGTCAGTACCCCACAATGGGCATCAACATCCAGAACCGAGGCATCGTGGGCAACACACTCGATGACCTGGCTGCCCGCTGGGATGCCGACATACTGAGTCAGAATCCTGATGTCATTTCAGTGCTTATCGGTGCGAAGGACGTAGATAATTATATAGGAACGGGCGCGAGCGGTAGTTTCGATGTGGACGGTTGGACAGCCAAGTACCGTACCATGCTGACGACAGCACGCACGAAGAACGCCAGCGTAAAGCTGGTACTGTGTGCACCCTTCTGCGGTTCAGAAGCTAGCAACTACACAGAGCGGAAGGCCCTTTTGACGCAACTGGCTACAAAGGTTGAAGCTCTGGCCACTGAGTTCAGCGCAGTTTATGTGCCTTTCAATGATATCGCTGACAATGAACCATCGGCAGGCTATTTCTTCTGGGACGGCACCCTGCCTACTGCAGCAGGACAATACGAGATGTTCAAGAAGTGGGTCAGTGTTGCAGATGAATATGTCATTGGGACCACAACAGCCAAGACCATCGGTCCTGCAAAGACACAAAACAGCAAAGGTAAACGCCGTGTGCTCTATATTGGCGACTCTATCACTGATACGGGATGGGGACTGGCAGGCGGTTCAGCCCTTTCTGTCAGTCAGCGCAATCTGACTGCACTCGACCACATCATGGGTCACGGCTATGCCATGCTCTGCGGTGCTTGGTATCAGACCATCTATCCTGAAGCCAACTATGAAATTATCAATCGCGGCATCTCGGGCAATACACTTGCCAACCTTGCAAGCCGTTGGGAGACGGATGTCATAGCAAACAGCCCTGACGTTCTATCAATACTGATTGGCACCAACGAGATAGACCAGTGGGTGAAGGGCGACAAGTCGACACCCTTCGACTTTGATGCTTGGGAAGCACAATACCGCTCACTGATTGGCAGAGTGAAGGCTGACAATCCTCTGGTGCAGATAGCATTAGGAACACCTTTCGTTGGCAGTCGTGCTTCCGACTATGACACACGCAAGACAATGGTGGCTGAACTGGCAACACGCGTCAGGACCATTGCCACCGACATGGACTGCACGCTCATCCCCTACGACGAACTATTTGCCACGTTAACTGCTGATCAACCCAACACCGCCTACTGGATATGGGACGGCATACATCCCTCGCCAGCAGGTCATTACATGATGCACCAATTGTGGTTGGAGAAGGCAGGAAGCCTGGTATTTGAAGATGCCATGCCTGAACAGAGTACAGAGTTGCAGCCAGGCGGACAATTTATGGATTTGCTGCTGCCAATGGAAGGCAGCATAGCCGCTACTGAGAGCGACTGGGGCACCACAGCAGGAGAAAACACGAAATACGACGGCACATGGGAAGGAACCTTAGGTCGATGGAAGGACAATGGCATAGAGGACACAGAGCGCTCCTATTGGGGTGGCAATATCATCAAGGGCAGCGATGGAAAGTTCCATATCTACGTGGCGGGATGGCCATCGGATACAAAAGGACACATGGCGTGGTCGAGTGCTTCACGGGTCTATCATGTCACATCAGACAATGTCTGGGGCCCCTATACTTACGTCAGTGATATCGGTTCGGGCCACAATCCTGAAATCTACAAGACAGGCGACACCTATGTCATCTATAAGATAGAGCCACTGGGCTACTACAAATCAACCACCCTGGGCGACTCATGGGAGACAGGCGAATACTCTTTCGACCTGCGCGACCGTGCTCTCATAGCAGGCGAAAACCGTGAGACAAGCCTCTCGAACTGCTCATTCGCAAAGCGTGAGGATGGTTCATTTGTGATGATAGACAGAGGCGGCGGTATATGGGTGAGCCGTGATGGTCTTACAGACTCTTGGCACCAGGTTTCTACCAGTTCGGTATATCTTAATAGCACGGTTACCAACCGTGGCACACTGGAAGACCCTGTCATTTGGCGCGACCATCTGCAGTACCACATGATTGTAAATGACTGGCGTGCACGCTATGCCTACTACTATCGTTCAAAGGACGGACTCCACTGGGTAATGGAAACAGGAAAGGCATATACCGGTCAGGATCCGTTTGCCAAACATGCTAACGGCGATGTAGAGAAATGGCATAAGTACGAGCGTCCACGCGTATATCAGGATGAACTGGGACGCGCCGTCCGCATGAATTTCGCCGTCATCGACTGCGTGAAGCAAAGTGACGTGGCTGGTGACAACCACTCGTCAAAGAATATCAATATGCCGGTCACACGTCAACTGCTACTTGAGGTGCAGGGCAGCACTCCAATCACCTCTTCGACTACCAGCATCCGCGTGCTAGTAAAGGCAGAAGAAGGCTTTAATCCACGTACAGACCTTAACCTCTCCTCACTAAGATTCGGTTCGCACAACAAGGTAAATTTCGGCAACGGCCTCAGTTATAGTTCGTCTGAAAACAGTGGTACCAGTGACCTCATCATCACTTTCACCGGTGTGGCAGGACAAAGCGGCATCACCGAAGATGAGTGGGCACCGAAGATGTTGGGACTGAAAACTGATGGCAGCATCGCCTTTGGCTATGCCAAAATGCCTGGCATCGACTACATGCCTGCCATGCTCTCGGCTGTGACGCCAACATTTACGTCAAACGGAACAGTTCAGAATGTAAACGTGACGAACTACGGACAGCAGACTGCTACAGCAACAACAGTACGCGTATATGCTCCTAACGGCACTACGCTCTTGGCTCATGGCACTACCAGCGCACTGGCTGCCTATGCCAATGAAACTGTCACCCTGACGAAGGATGCTGTTGCACAGTCTGGCTATAAAACCATCATTGTGCGTTTCTACGACGGCGAGACGCTGCTCAACGAAGAGACTATTGCACTTACTGCTGTTCTTGCTGCCCAAAATGCGTTGCAGGCTGTTATCACAGAAGCCGAGACATACTATGCCGATGAAAAACTGACCAACGGAAAGCCTGCGCTCAAAACGGCTATCGATAACGCTAAGGCAGTTGTAACATGCTACAACGTGGAGGCTATCAACAAGCAACAGGCAACTCTGAATGCAGCCCTCAATACATATAAGTATGCCAACGCCTCACCCACCAACGGACTTGCCATCACCATCCCCAATGCTGAATGCAACGACTTGTCAGAATGGACGCTAACAGATAATGCACCGGGATGGCATCTGAATACTACGAACAGATATGGCTTCGACGGCAATTTCATAGAGATCTACAATGGTAGCGGTTTGAAAGCAGCTAACAGGGCCTGTCAGACGCTGAGTGACATGCCGGCAGGACGCTATCGCTTGCGCGCAAAACTCATTGCCACCAATAACGGCAGTGTTGCTACCGGCATTTCGCTTTACGCCAAAGGCAGCACACTCACAGGATCGCCTGTTTCACAAACGGTGTCAACAGGTAAGACGGAATGTGTAGAGTATATGCTCGAACTGACACTTACAGACGAAGGGGACTTTGAGTTTGGCATAGACATTGCCTCAACAACCAATGCCACATGGGTATGCTTCGACAGTTGGTCGCTGAAATACTTCGGCACTGCTGAAGGGGACATCGTGGAATCAGAACGCAACACGCCTATCCTCGGCATCGATCCGCAGAAGGTGTATCACATCAAGCACCTGAACACCGCACGCAACCGCTACCTTGCTGCCACGCCCGATGCCAGCGGACACCTGCTGACAACGGATACTACAGCCGATAAAGGGGAATACGCACTTCTGCCGGTACTTGGCCGACAAGGATATTACTACATCTACAATACACGGGGTTACTTCGTTACGCCATCTACGACCTACTGGACATTATCGAAATCTACACCCGCTGAGGTTCTGGTCACACTGAACAATGCCAATCAAAGTTCGCTCGGCACATCCGAGAACGTCTATCTGCTGGGAGAAGCATCGCAGCATGCCAATCCACAAGTGAAAGATGGCGCCCCAGTGGTCTTTGCCTACAGCAATCATGATGCAGACAAGGGCAACAACTGGATACTGGAACCCATAGACGATGCATCGGTATCGCTGAAGTTGAACGATGTCATCACAAACATCGAGTCGATAGTAAATTCAGCAGCAGCCGAGAATGTGACGCTCAACTATACTGCGACTGTAGAAACTGCCGGATACGGCACATTGGTCATCCCTTTCGAAGCTGATATAAACGGCGAAGTGGAAGCATGGACACTGAGTGCGGTAAGCGATAACAAAATACGAGGCACAAAGGTCAGCACCATCGAAGCAAACCGGCCTGTACTGCTAAAAAACGAAGGGACAGTAGAACTGACAGCTAAAAATGGAACAATTGCCTATAATGACTCGCCCGAAGAGGGCCTTCTAAGAGGGGTATATGAATCAAGTGCTGCCCCTGTCAACGCCTACGTTTTGCAGAAACAGGACGGCGCAGTAGGCTTCTATCAAGTGGAAAGCGGTAATCAACCCACCATCAATCCCTTTCGTGCGTATCTCACAGCTGCTACAAGTGCCCACAAGCTGACAATAGACTTTAGCGACGAAACGCAGGGGATAAAAGTGACAAAAGAAGTGGCTATGGCGGGAAAAAGTAATGTCTACAACTTGCTTGGACACAAAGTAAGCCATCCGCAAAATGGACTTTACATAGTGAATGGAAAGAAATTATCCATCAAATAAAACATCCCTGAAGAATGAAGAAACAATATATTATTCCACAAATCAACATCGTCGTATAGGAATATTCGACCCACATCATGGAAGCATCAGCAGGTGTAGAGATTATGAGCGAGACGAGGAAGTACTATCACGCGAATATGATAGTTGGGATGATGTTTATTAATAGTAAAGAGTAAGTGCGTCAGATATGAAAAGCCTGGTTGCTCACTGCAATCAGGCTTCTTTCTTACCGCGTGACCTTAGTCAAGTGATCGCGTGACTTAAGTCAAGTGGTCGCGTGACCTAAGTCAAGAGACCGCGTGACCAAGGTCAAGAGACCGCGTGACCAAGGTCAAGAGGTTAGCAACAAAGCGGGAAAAGACCGATAAATGTCTTGATCGACTTGGACGGCAAGCACTCGTTGGCATAGTCTCCCTTTAGAACTGCACCGTCATCTTCTTGCCTTTATATGCAACGGCACGGGCACCACGCATGGGCTGGTGGCCTGGGCCCGACTGTTCGTTGACCACGACGATACGGAACTGTCGCTTCTTCAGCATACCCTTGAAACTGCCACTCCGACTGCCAATGGTGAGTTGACGGGCGGCATCGTCCCAGTAGAAGTTGATGGTGGAGAACTTGCCCTGCTCATAGTTGTAGTTGTCGCCTTCGTCTTCATAAAGGGTGAACTCGCCATCAGCTCCTGGATAGATACGTATCTCAAGATCGTCCCAAGGCTTTTCCGTTGTGTACTGCACCTCGGGACCGAAAGGCATGATACTACCGGCACGTACGTAGACAGGCATGTCGTAGATGGAGGTGGAGCGTTGCAGTTCCTGACCGCCGTCAAATTGCTCGTTGGTAAAGAAGTCATACCACTTGACTGGAGTGCCAGTAGCTTTAAGGCCTTTGCTAAGCAGTGCCGGTGTGGTGCCGGCAGGCAGATAGACGCTGACGAGTCCGCGAGCAGTAGCAACATCGGGTACCGTCTGACGGGCATGGCGCTTATCAATCTTTGCCGTGAAAAGTGAGTCGGTGACGGGTTTTACGAGCAAGGCACGGCCAAACATATACTCGTCATTGCGGCGGATGGCGCGCTTGTCTTTGGGGAAGTCCATCACCAGCGCTCGCATCATCGTGCCACTGCGCTGCACCACTTCGCCTGCCATCGAATAAAGGTATGGCAGCAGACGGTAGCGCAGGCGGATGGCATCGACCTGTGCATCATACGCCCAGTCGCCAGGGCTGCCGAAGTGATAGAGTTCGCTGACCATAGGCGAACTGCAATGGTTGCGCATCAGGGGCATAAACGTGCCCCACTGCATCCAGCGGGTGTGTATCTCCTGCAGGGCGGGGTTCTTGGGGTTATTCCAATAGTCCCAATAGAAGAAGCCTCCGATGTCGGTATTCCAGAACGGGATACCACAGAGCGAGAAGTTCAGCCCACTGGGCACCTGACGCTTCATCTCTTCCCACGAGCACTGGATATCACCGCTCCAGGAGAAGGTGCCGTAATGCTGTTCACCAAAGGCACCTGAGCGGGTCATCTGCACGCTGCGCTTAGCGGTATTTCCATAAAGTAAAGATAATGATTTGTTTTTCACTTTTCCCTTTTCACTTAAGAGGCCCCTCTGGTGCTCGTAGATGCCACGGTTGTGTACCAGCGGATAGGCGAGTTTCACACTCTTCCACACACCATCGTGGGTCACGTAATCATCATCGCCGGGTTTCTCGAAGTGGTCGGGCTCACTGCTGTCGGTCCACCAGGCGTCAATGCCCATCTGATAAAGACGTGTCAGATACTTCCAGTAGATATCGCGGGCCTTGGGGTTGAAGGGGTCGTAGTCTTGCACGCCTTTATTGCGGGGCCAGGTGTCGAAGGGCATCAGCGCGCCAATGTCTTTCAACTCCTTGAAGGGTTCAGTCCAAGGGCCGAAGTTGGCCCAGATAGAGATCATCAGATGAGCATTCTTGCTATGCACATAGTCTATCATCTCTTGTGGGGTTTTCAAACGGGGTTGCAGGCCCTTGGCTTTATATTCCTCTGCCTGCTTTTTCAGATCTTCTGGCAGATATTTCGCCCACTGCGGATCATCTACCTTATTTATATAGTATGGATTCTGAAAGGCCATCGCATTCCAGTTGGAATCGCAGCCCCAGTACTGCCAGTCCTGAACGATAGCATCGAGGGGAATGCGGAGCTCACGATAACGGTCGAGAGCCTCTGCCAACTCATCACTCGTCTTATAGCGCTCTCGGCACTGCCAATGGCCCAGCGTCCACAGAGGGAACATCGTGGCCTGACCGGTCAACTTACGAATGCCTGCAATGACACCGTCTTGTGTGCCGTTACTATAGATGAAGTAATAGTCAATACAATCACCTGTCTCAGAAGTAAAACTACAGGTCTGCACCTGACTCCCATCATTAAGGGAGCTTTCTGGTACTTGACTCTTAAACCTACTTCGACCCGCATTGTCCCAATAAAGACCATAGCCACGCTCACTGGTGAAATAAGGAATGTAGGTATACATATTCTCGTTCCATAACGTGAACTGCCGACCGCGTAGGCTCATAGCGGAATCACGCAACTGTCCCAGTCCGAAGATGTCCTCATCGGGTTGCAAGGACCATTGTTGCAGCAGACTATCGTGAAGGCTTGTCATCGTTTCGCTAAGCAGTATACCCTGATCACTATTACCAAACGACAATCGACCCGTTCGCTTGTCGAGAGATACAGAAAGGGTACTGGTAGACATACTCACAGTATCACCCTGAAAAGACTTCCACACCCATACGTCTTCGGGCTGCATAATGATGGAATAACTCTCTTTCTTGGGAGAATGTCCATCACGATATTTTTGCACATGAATGATACCATGGGCAAGAAACTCAGCGTGAATAGTCACGCCATTTATGGTCTCGGTAAAGAAAGGCCACTCCTTGGGCATCGATGGCCACATGCTTAAACTCATACACAACAGGGCCAGCAACAATGAAATGCGATGATGTCTCATATAATAATTCGGGGTTAGTAAAGTATTTTGTTGCAAAGATAATTATTTTTTTGAAATCACACATACAAAAGGAGAAAAAACGAATAAAATAAAAAGTGCCCTTACCAACACGATAAGAGCACTTTATATTAGAGATAACTAATTCTTATTCAGCCTTCGGAGCTTCTTCAGCGGCGGGAGCCTCGGCTACGGGAGCTGTTTCAGCAACGGGAGCTTCTGCCTTTGCACCTGAACGACGGCTGCGACGAGTAGACTTCTTCTTAGTCTCAGTCTTTGCCATCTCAGGATCGAAGTCAACGAGTTCGATGAAGCAAACCTGTGCAGCATCACCTTGGCGGAAGCCAAGCTTGATGATGCGAGTATAGCCACCGGGACGCTCACCGACCTTCTCAGCGACAGGGCCAAAGAGTTCCTTGATAGCCTCTTTGTTCTGCAGATAGCTGAACACAACACGACGTGAGTTTGTAGAATCCTCCTTAGCCTTAGTGATGAGGGGCTCTACATACTTCTTGAGTTCCTTTGCCTTAGCGAGGGTCGTAGTGATTCTTTTGTGCATGATCAGCGAGATGGCCATGTTGGCAAGCATAGCCTTGCGATGCGATGCAGTACGACCCAGATGGTTGAATTTCTTATTATGTCTCATTATTTCTTTTTTCTTTTATTGGGCAATTCCAATTATCAATTGTCAATTATCAATTGTCAATCAAAAATTACTCCTTGTCCAGTTTATACTTTGAAATGTCGGTTCCAAACGACAGATTCAGACTCTCTAGCAAATCATCAAGCTCAGTGAGCGATTTCTTACCAAAGTTGCGGAACTTTAAGAGGTCAGTCTTATTGTACTGTACGAGATCACCTAGGGTCTCAACGTCGGCAGCCTTCAGACAGTTCAAGGCACGAACAGAGAGGTTCATGTCAACGAGCTTGGTCTTCAGCAACTGGCGCATGTGAAGTACTTCCTCATCAAACTCCTGATTAGTCTCACTCTCAGTATTCTCAAGAGTGATCTTCTCATCAGAGAAGAGCATGAAGTGATAGATGAGAATCTTTGCTGCCTCTTTCAGAGCATCCTTCGGGTGGATGGAACCGTCCGTGGTCACTTCGAGTACGAGCTTATCGTAGTCGGTCTTCTGTTCGACACGATAGGGCTCTACTGCGAACTTGACATTACGGATAGGTGTGTAGATAGAGTCGATAGCGATGACATTGACATCGGTGCAGAACTCACGGTTCTCGTCTGCGGGAACGTAACCACGACCTTTGTTAATTGTCAGATCTATCTGCATTGAAGCCTTAGAGTCGAGATGACAAATCACCAAATCGGGATTTAACACTTCAAATCCAGTCAGATACTTGCCGATATCACCGGCTTTGAATTCGGTAGAATTCTCGACGGTGATGCTGACTTTCTCGTTCTCGAATTCTTCTACTACTTGTTTGAACCTTACTTGTTTCAGGTTCAAGATAATGTTGGTTACATCTTCCTTAACACCAGGCACTGAAGAGAACTCATGCTCAACACCAGCAATACGGATGGTGTTGATAGCATAGCCCTCAAGCGATGAAAGAAGAATGCGGCGCAAGGCATTACCGATGGTTACACCGAAACCAGGCTCCAACGGACGAAACTCGAATTTACCGAACTTGTCGTTGGCTTCCAACATTACCACTTTATCGGGTTTTTGAAATGCTAATATCGCCATTAATTTAATGATTTTTAGTTCTTAGAGTACAACTCAACGATTAACTGCTCCTTAATATTCTCAGGAATGTCAGCGCGCTCAGGGCGATGCAGGAACTTACCTGACTTCTGCTGCTCATCCCACTCGATCCAGGGGTACTTGCTGTGATTAAAACCAGCAAGAGCATCAGCAACCACTTCGAGAGACTTAGATTTCTCACGAACACCAATGATCTGACCAGGCTTCACAGAGAATGAAGGAATGTTAACTACCTTGCCATCGACTACGATGTGACGGTGACCAACGAGCTGACGTGCAGCTGCACGGGTAGGAGCGAGTCCCAGACGGAACACTACATTGTCAAGACGGCTCTCGAGCAACTGAAGGAGCACCTCACCGGTGATACCGTCAGCCTTAGAAGCCTTCTCGAAAAGAATGCGGAACTGGCGCTCAAGCACTCCATAAGTGTACTTGGCTTTTTGCTTCTCTGCCAGCATGACAGCATACTCCGACTGCTTGCGGCGACGGTTATTGCCATGCTGTCCAGGAGGGAAGTTTCTCCTAGACAAAACTTTGTCCGGTCCGTAAATGGCTTCGCCAAAACGACGGGCAATTTTAGATTTCGGTCCAATATACTTTGCCATAATATCTTAAAAAAATTAATTGTTCATTGAATGATAGTTACTATAGTCACTATAGTACATATAGTTCCTATATTATACGCGACGACGCTTAGGTGGACGACAGCCATTGTGTGGCAGTGGTGTAACATCGATAATCTCGATTACCTCAATACCAGCACCGTGACAAGCACGAATAGCTGACTCACGACCATTACCAGGACCCTTTACGTAAGCCTTCACCTTGCGCAGACCCAGATCGAAAGCAACCTTCGCGCAATCCTCAGCTGCCATCTGAGCAGCATATGGTGTATTCTTCTTAGAACCACGGAAACCCATCTTACCGGCTGACGACCAACTGATCACCTGACCCTCGTCGTTGGCCAAAGATACGATAATATTATTGAAAGAGCTGTGAACATGAAGCTGACCAATTGCCGTTACCTTCACGTTTCTTTTCTTGGATGTGACTGTTTTCTTTGCCATAATTCTTTTCCTTTCTAATTATGCATTATGCATTACTCATTATGAATTACTTCGTGGCCTTCTTCTTGTTTGCAACAGTCTTCTTCTTACCTTTACGCGTACGAGCATTATTCTTAGTGCTCTGACCACGAACAGGAAGACCATTACGATGACGGACTCCACGGTAGCAACCAATATCCATCAGTCGCTTGATGTTCAACTGGATCTCACTGCGGAGATCACCTTCTACTTTGAATTCAGCGCCGATGATTTCACGGATCTTGGCTGCCTGATCGTCACTCCACTCGTTGACCTTCAGGTCGCGGCTTACGCCTGCCTTGTCCAATATCTTTGCTGAACTACTTCGACCAATACCATAAATATAGGTCAATGCGATTTCGCCACGCTTATTCTGGGGCAAATCTACTCCAACAATTCTTATTGCCATTGTTAATTAAATAGTAAAAAATAATACGTTTAAATTTCGAAATTTGCTAAAAAGCATGCAAAGGTAAGGAAATAATTTGATATTTCCCTACTCTGTTATGCTTATTTAACATTTTAACCCTGACGCATCTTGTACTTAGGGTTCTTCTTGTTGATAACGAACAGGCGGCCCTTACGACGTACAATCTTACAATCGGGGGTACGCTTCTTCAACGATGCTCTTGTTTTCATATCTTTGAATAAAATTATTTGTATCGAAAAACAATTCGTCCTTTTGTCAAATCGTAGGGACTCATCTCTACCTTGACTTTATCTCCGGGAAGGATACGGATGTAATGCATTCGCATTTTACCCGAGATATGTGCAATGATTTGCACACCATTTTCCAGTTCTACTCGGAACATTGCATTCGAGAGACTCTCGATGATAGTTCCATCCTGTTCTATAGCGGATTGCTTTGCCATGCTTTGTTTTTAATATAATTTGCCTTCTAAACGTTCTACTTCTTCAAACGAGGATAAAATCTCAGACCTACCACGACGTACCACTATAGTATGCTCGAAATGAGCAGCAGGCTTGCCATCGCGTGTACAGACACTCCAACGGTCGGGTTTCAGATAGATATCTCTTTTACCCATTGTAATCATCGGCTCGATAGCAATACACATTCCAGCTTTCAGCATAACGCCATTGCCTCGGCGACCGTAGTTGGGTACCTGCGGATCTTCATGCATCTCGCGTCCGATACCATGACCAGTCAGTTCTCTGACCACTCCATACCCTGCTGACTCACAATAGTCCTGAACAGTACTGCCAATGTCACCTACATGACTGCCTGCTACTGCAATCTCGATAGCCTTGTAAAGGGAATCTTTTGTAACTCGTAGCAATTGTTTCACTTCGTTGGAAACTTCACCTACACAGAATGTGTAACAAGAGTCTCCATTAAAGCCGTTGAGCAGTGTGCCGCAATCGATCGAAATGATATCTCCCTCTTTAAGCACTTCTTCCTTGCTCGGTACTCCATGAACCACAACATCATTGACCGATGTGCAGATACTGGCAGGAAATGGACCTCCGTAAGGATTGGGAAATCCCTTGAAAGTAGGGATGGCGCCATGATCACGAATGAACGCATCAGCCACCTTGTCCAACTGGAGTGTCGTAACTCCTGGTCTGATATGTTTTGCCAATTCGCCAAGCGTTTTACCAACAAGTTGGTTCGCTTGGCGCATTAGCTCAATTTCATCTTCAGTCTTCAGAAATATCTTCACGCTCACTTAATAGTAAAACGTTAGATGTTTAGTAGGCTGCCACACCGCCACGGCCGTGAATACGACCAGAACTGAGCAAGCCATCATAATGGCGCATCAGCAGGTGACTCTCAATTTGTTGGAGTGTATCAAGCACTACACCAACGAGAATCAGCAATGAGGTACCACCAAAGAACTGAGAGAACTCTTCACCTACATTGAAATAGAAGGCGAATGCAGGCATGACAGCGATGAAAGCAATGAAGAGTGACCCAGGCAGTGTAATGCGAGACATCACTGTGTCAATGAATTCAGCGGTATCCTTTCCGGGCTTGACACCAGGAATGAAACCATTATTACGCTTCATGTCTTCAGCCATCTGAGTAGGATTCAGCGTGATTGCTGTGTAGAAATAGGTAAAAGCAATAATCAGTGCTGCGAAAATCACGTTGTACAACCAACTGTGGTGATCAAGCATTGAACGTATGAACCAGCTGGCGTTTGATGGATCCTGATAGCGAACGAAAGCCAAGGGAATGAACATCAAGGCCTGAGCGAAGATGATAGGCATCACATTGGCTGCGAACAACTTCAAGGGGATGTACTGACGTGCGCCACCATAAGTCTTATTACCAACTACACGCTTTGCATACTGCACAGGAATCTTACGGACACCCTGTACGAGAACAATAGCTGCGCATACAACTGCTAAGAGCACGATAATCTCAATGAGGAACATGATCAGTCCACCACCAGTAGCGGCAGCAAACTTCGAACCCACTTCCTGAGCAAAAGCTTCAGGCAGACGTGCGATAATACCAATCATGATTATCAATGAGACACCGTTTCCAATACCTTTATCGGTAATGCGCTCACCCAACCAAAGGATGAACATACTTCCTGCGGCAAGGATTATTGTTGCGGGGAACATAAATACAGGCCAACTGATACCTGAAGCAAGTGCTGGTCCGACCTGCATCTTAAGGTTAATAAGGTAGCTCGGTGCCTGAAACAGCAGGATAGCCACAGTCAGGTACCGAGTATACATACTAATCTTTTTGCGGCCGCTCTCACCCTCGCGCTGCATCTTCTGGAAATAAGGTACAGCGACAGCAAGAAGCTGCATAACGATAGAAGCCGAGATGTAAGGCATGATTCCCAGTGCGAAAATAGATGCGTGGGAAAATGCACCACCCGAGAACATGTCGAGAAGGGACATAAGACCATTCGCTGTTTGCTTACGCAGTGCATCGAGGCTATTGAAGTCAATGCCAGGAAGCACAATCTTTGAACCGAAGCGGTAAATAGCTACAAACAGGATTGTAATCAGGATGCGCTGACGCAGGTCCTCGATCTTCCAAATGTTCTTTAAGGTGTCAATAAACTTCTTCATCTTAAGCTCTTAGTTTAGATAATTGTTGCGTTTCCACCAACTGCTTTGATGGCTTCTTCGGCAGTCTTAGAGAAGGCATTTGCCTCCACATCAATCTTAGCCTTTAGCACACCCATGCCCAGAACCTTTACGAGTTCCTTACCATTGGTCAGACCAGCAGCTACCAACTCATTGATTCCGATCTTTGTAAGATTTTTCTCTTCAGCAAGTTTCTGGAGAGTAGACAGGTTTACCGCGAAGTACTCCTTATGGTTAATATTCTTGAAACCACTCTTCGGGAGACGACGCTGCAGAGGCATCTGACCGCCTTCAAAACCAATCTTTCTCTTATAACCAGAGCGAGCCTTTGCGCCCTTATGACCACGAGTAGACGTTCCGCCCAGACCAGAGCCGGGACCACGACCGATTCTACGACGTGAGTGGGTAGAGCCCTCTGCAGGTTTCAAATTATTCAGTTTCATAATCGAATTCTGTTTTTAATGTGATTACTGTTTAGTCAATAACGGTCACCAGGTGATGAACCTTGCGAATCATACCGCGGATAGCGGGAGTGTCTTCCTTCTCAACGACCTGAGAGATCTTGCGAAGACCCAGTGCTTCGAGGGTACGCTTCTGGTCAACGGGGAAACCGATCTTACTCTTAATCTGCTTAATCTTAATTGTTGCCATAGTCTTTACCTCCTATTATCCTCTAAATACTTTATCCATACTGATACCACGTGTACCTGCCACGGTGTAAGCATCACGCATGCTACCAAGAGCAACGATAGTTGCTTTCACCAAGTTATGAGGGTTAGAAGAGCCCTTAGACTTAGCAAGCACATCCTTCACGCCAGCACTCTCCAATACGGCACGCATAGCGCCACCAGCCACCAGACCGGTACCGGCAGCAGCCGGCTTGAGGAACACCTGTGCACCGCCGAAGCGAGCTTCCATCTCGTGAGGGATAGTACCCTTGAGTACAGGAACCTTTACAAGATTCTTCTTAGCTGCCTCTACGCCTTTAGCGATGGCAGCAGTAACTTCACCTGCCTTACCCAGTCCCCAGCCGATAACGCCATTGCCATCACCGACAACAACGATAGCTGCGAATGTAAAGGTGCGACCGCCCTTGGTTACCTTGGTAACACGGTTGATGGCAACCAGTCTGTCTTTCAGTTCAACGTCACTATTTACTTTAACTCTGTTCATTGCCATAATCGATTAAAAATTAAGTCCACCTTTACGAGCTGCATCAGCGAGCGACTTTACACGACCGTGATAGAGATAGCCGTTACGGTCGAAGACAACGCTCTTTACGCCGGCTTCCTGTGCCTTGGCAGCAATCAGCTCACCGACCTTGGCAGCCTGCTCAATCTTCGGCATGGTCTCCAGACCGAGAGAAGATGCAGATGCGAGTGTTTTACCTTCCAAATCATTAATCACCTGAACGTAGATCTGCTTATTGCTGCGGAACACGCTCATACGAGGACGCTCGGCCGTACCGAAAACGCTCTTACGAATTCTATATTTAATCTTGATTCGTCTTTGTTCTTTCTTTGTCGTCATAATCTTTTAACTTTTAACGTTTAACTTTTAACTTTTCAAAGATTACTTAGCTGAAGCCGACTTACCCGACTTACGACGGATAACTTCACCCTTGAACAAGATACCCTTTCCTTTATAAGGCTCAGGCTTACGGAAAGAACGTATTTTAGCGCAGATAAGACCAAGCAATTGCTTGTCAGCAGATTCGAGGATGAGCTGTGGATTCTGGTTACGCTCCGACTTGGTCTCCACCTTAACCTCCTTAGGAAGCTGTATGAAGATGGGGTGTGTATAACCCAGTGAGAACTCAATGATGTTACCTTGGTTTGAGACGCGGTAACCTACACCTACGAGTTCCATCTCTTTCTTATAACCTTCGCTGACGCCAACAACCATGTTATTCACAAGTGCACGGTAGAGGCCATGGAAGGCCTGCTTCTGCTTGATGTTTACGGGGCTGTTCTCATCGATTTCGAAAGAGACGTGACCATCCTCAATTTTCACATTGATAGACTTGTCGACTTTCTGACAGAGCTCACCCTTGGGACCTTTCACGGTAATAACGCCGTCCTTATCCTGAGCAACAGTAACGCCTGCAGGAATACTAATTGGCAATTTTCCTATTCTTGACATAATCTATCCTCCAATTAATAAACGTAGCAAAGAACCTCACCACCAATCTTCTGCTGTGAAGCCTCCTTGTCTGTCATTACACCTTTAGACGTGGATAAGATAGCGATACCCAGTCCGTTAATTACTCTCGGCATGTCTTTGTAACCAGTGTACTTACGGAGACCTGGAGTAGACACACGCTTCAAGAACTTAATGGCGTTCTCTTTAGTTACGGGATCATACTTCAGAGCTACCTTGATGGTACCCTGTGGGCCATCCTCAATGAACTTGTAGTTCAGAATGTAACCCGTCTCGAAGAGGATTTTGGTAATCTCCTTCTTCAAGTTTGAAGCTGGTACTTCTACAACACGGTGATGAGCCATGATTGCGTTTCTCAACCTCGTCAGAAAATCTGCTATTGGATCTGTCATAAAATAAATTGTTTAATTAATCGGGACTCCCCCGACAATATTAAATAAAGAACTCTTTTTCTTAGCTTACCAGCTGGCCTTCTTCACACCAGGAATCAGACCGCTTGATGCCATCTCACGGAACTGGATACGAGAAAGACCGAACTGACGCATATAACCCTTTGGACGACCAGTTATCTTGCAACGATTGTGCAGACGGATAGGGTTAGCGTTGCGTGGGATGGCCTGCAGCTTACGTGCAGCCTCATAAGCCTCTGCGGGATCTTCGCTGGTAGCAACAATCTTCTTCAGAGCAGCGCGTTTCTCAGCATAGCGAGCCACCAGTTTAGCACGTTTCACCTCGCGGGCCTTCATTGATTCTTTTGCCATATCTCTTAATCTTTAGCGTTCTTGAATGGGAGACCGAAACCTTTGAGCAGTGCAAAACCTTCCTCATCAGTCTTTGCAGATGTTACGAAGGTGATGTTCATACCCTGTATGCGGTCTACTGAATCGATATTGATCTCGGGGAAGATAATCTGCTCCTGGATACCCAGTGTGTAGTTACCACGACCATCAAACTTTGTCTCGATACCTTTGAAGTCACGGATACGAGGCAGAGCGATGCGAACGAGTTTCTCGAGGAACTCGTACATGCGCTCACGACGCAGTGTTACCATCACGCCGATAGGCATCTTCTTACGCAGTTTGAAGTTAGCGATATCCTTCTTAGAATAGGTAGCTACTGCTTTCTGACCGCAGATGGCAGAAATCTCATTGATAGCGACCTCGATGATCTTCTTGTCCTGAGTGGCATCGCCCAAACCCTGGTTGACCACAATCTTCTTCAGAACGGGGATCTGCATAGCAGAACTATAGTTGAACTGCTTCATCAAAGCCGGAGCAATCTGCTCGGCATAAGTATTCTTTAGTTGTGCTGTATTCATTACTTAATCTCCTCTCCTGACTTTTTAGCAACACGAATCACGTTTTTACCCTCGTGCTTGATAGAGACGCGAGTGGGCTTACCGCTCTTCGGGTCAACCAGACTCAAATTTGAAATATGGATGGGAGCTTCTACCTTCTCGAAGCCACCCTGAGGATTCTTGGCACTGGGCTTTGTGCTCTTATTGACGATATTAATACCCTCAACGATAGCACGCTGCTTCTCTACCAAGACCTTCAGCACCTTACCAGTCTTGCCCTTGTCCTCACCGGTCAGAACAATAACGGTATCGTTTTTCTTGATATGTAACTTGCTCATTACTTCTTAATCTTTTAATGTTAAAGAACCTCAGGTGCCAAAGATACGACCTTCATGTTGACAGCGCGAAGCTCACGTGCCACTGGGCCGAAGATACGGCTGCCACGAAGCTCACCAGCGTTGTTCAGGAGCACGCAGGCATTGTCGTCGAAACGGATGTATGAACCATCGGGACGACGTATTTCTTTCTTTGTGCGAACAATCAGAGCCTTCGATACTGCACCTTTTTTCACGTCACTCGTAGGGATAGCGTTCTTGATAGCAACAACGATCACATCACCTACGCTGGCATAACGACGACCTGTACCACCCAATACACGGATGCAGAGGGCTTCGCGTGCGCCGCTATTATCAGCTACTGTAAGTCTTGATTCTGTCTGTATCATAATTACTTAGCTTTTTCAACGATTTGAACTAATCTCCAGCGCTTTGTCTTTGACAGAGGGCGGGTTTCCATAATGAGTACGGTATCACCTACCTGGCACTCATTCTTCTCATCATGTGCATGGTATTTCTTTGTCTTCTGGACAAACTTACCATAAATAGGGTGCTTCTCCTTGAACTTAGCTGCAATAACAATGGTTTTATCCATTTTGTTGCTGATTACGACACCCTGTCTTGTCTTTCTTAAATTTCTTGTTTCCATCTGGACCATTGTTATTTGTTAAGTTCTCTCTGACGGAGTTCCGTCTTCATACGTGCGATGTCGCGACGTGCGGCCTTAATCAGTGATGGATTCTCCAGCGGAGTGATGTTGTGGTTCAACTTCATGCGGTTGTACTTCTCAACCTCCGTCTCAATACGCTCTACCAATTCCTTGGTCTCGAGTTCTTTCAATTCCTTCGTCTTCATACTAATTAAGCGTTTTTATCGTAGTCACGTCTTACAACAAACTTGGTCTTCACGGGCAGTTTCTGTGCACCGAGGCGAAGAGCCTCTTTAGCGATGTCGAAAGGAACGCCCTCCACTTCAAAGAGGATACGGCCAGGGGTTACAGGAGCAACCCATCCAGCGGGATCACCCTTACCTTTACCCATTCGGACGTCAGCAGGCTTACGAGTGATGGGTTTATCGGGGAAGATGCGGATCCACACCTGACCTTCACGGTTCATATAACGGTTGATAGCAACACGAGCTGCCTCAATCTGACGGCTGTCAATCCACTTTGCATCAAGCGTTTTGATGCCGAATGAACCGAAAGCCAGTGTTGTACCTCTGTGGGCGTTGCCTTTATTGCCACGTCCATCTTGAGGTCTTCTATATCTTACTCTCTTAGGTTGTAACATGATAGCTTCTTACTTTTTTACGGTTATTACTTCTTCTTATTACGGAACTTACGGCCATCTCTGTTACCGCCGTTAACACGGCCACCCTGCTTCTCCTGCGAGAAGTTAGGAGCGAGGTCAACCTTACCGTAGACTTCACCACGGCAGATCCATACCTTGATACCCAGCAGACCTACCTTTGTAAGAGCCTCTGCCTGGCAGAAATCGATGTCAGCACGGAAGGTGTGCAGCGGTGTGCGGCCTTCCTTGAGCATCTCACTGCGTGCGATTTCAGCGCCATTCAGACGTCCCGAAATTTGAACCTTAATACCCTCGGCACCAGCACGCATCGTGTTAGCGATAGCCTGCTTGATGGCGCGGCGATAAGCAATCTTGCCCTCAATCTGGCGAGCGATATTTGTGGCAACGATTGTTGCGTCGAGTTCCGGACGCTTCACCTCGAAGATATTGATCTGAATCTCCTTGTCGAAGAGCTTCTTCAACTCGTCCTTCAGATTGTCAACATCCTGTCCACCCTTACCAATGACGATACCCGGACGAGCCGTGCAGATGGTGATGGTAACCAGCTTCAATGTGCGCTCGATAACGATTTTCGAGACGCTTGCCTTGGCCAGACGCTCGTTGAGGTACTTACGGATTTTCTGATCCTCTACCAGGTTGTCACCGAAGTCCTTGCCTCCGAACCAATTTGAATCCCAACCTCTAACGATACCAAGACGGTTGCTAATTGGATTTACTTTCTGTCCCATTCTACTTATTCTTTTACGTCATTAGTTTTAGCGTCGACAAACAGAGTCACGTGGTTGCTACGCTTACGGATGCGGTAGCCACGGCCCTGAGGTGCCGGTCTCATTCGCTTCAAAGTAACACCCTCGTCAACGAAAACGCGGGTAATGAACAGTTCGCCGGCCTCAGCCTTGCGATCGTTCTTCTGTTCCCAGTTGGCAATAGCCGAGCGGAGGAGTTTCTCCACATCAGCAGCAGCAGCCTTCTTCGAGAAACGAAGCACGCCCAGAGCGCGGTTCACCTCCATGCCGCGAATCATATCGACGACATAGCGCATTTTGCGCGGAGAAGAAGGACAGCCTTTCAGCTTTGCAAAATACTGTGTCTTAAGAGCTGCTTTTCTCTCTTCAGCCTTAATATGTTTTCTTGCTCCCATTGTAAATTCTAATTCTTAATTCTTAATTCTTAATTTACCCTGGCATTACTTCTTGTTACCGGCATGACCACCGAAGCGGCGTGTGGGTGCAAACTCACCGAGTTTGTGACCTACCATGTTCTCAGTAATGTAAACAGGGATAAATTTGTTACCGTTATGAACTGCAACAGTGTGTCCCACGAAATCGGGTGAGATCATTGATGCTCTGGCCCATGTCTTCACGACAGTCTTCTTACCGCTCTCATTCATAGCGAGAACTTTCTTCTCGAGAGAGACGTTGATATACGGACCCTTCTTTAATGAACGACTCATAATTTAACTCTTGTTTTCTAAATTACTTCTTGTTTGCTCTTTCAATAATGTACTTGTTTGAAAGCTTCTTCGGTGCGCGTGTCTTCAGACCCTTTGCATACAAGCCCTTACGTGAACGTGGGTGTCCACCAGACTGACGGCCTTCACCACCACCCATTGGGTGATCATGTGGGTTCATCACAACACCACGGTTGTGCGGGCGACGTCCCAACCAACGTGAGCGACCAGCCTTACCAGACTGTTCCAGTGCGTGGTCTGAGTTGCCTACTGCACCAACAGTAGCCTTACAAGCAGAAAGCACCTTACGTGTCTCTCCTGAGGGGAGTTTAATCACGCAGTAGCTTCCTTCACGAGAAGTCAACTGAGCAAAATTACCTGCCGAACGAACGAGCAAAGCACCCTGACCAGGACGGAGCTCAATGTTATGAATCACCGTACCTACTGGGATGTTGGCGAGCGGAAGTGCATTACCAATTTCGGGTGCTGCCTCTGCTCCAGACATCAGTGTCGAACCAACCTGCAGTCCATTAGGAGCAATAATGTAACGTTTTTCACCATCTGCGTAGTAGAGAAGAGCGATACGAGCTGAACGGTTAGGATCATACTCGATTGTCTTCACTACAGCAGGAACACCATCCTTCTCTCGTTTGAAGTCGACCAGACGATACTTCTTCTTGTGGCCGCCACCCATGTAGCGGACGGTCATCTTACCGGTGTTGTTTCGACCACCGGTTGAACGCTTACCGTAAACGAGAGACTTCTCTGGCACGGATGCAGTAATATCCTCGAACGTGCCAATAATTTTGTGTCTTTGACCCGGAGTTACGGGCTTTAATTTACGTACTGCCATTTCTTATTAAATATTGCTGTAAAAATCAATTTCCTCACCCTCTTTGAGTGTGACAATAGCCTTTTTGAAGGCACTCTTCTGTCCCTTCACGAGACCAGCCTTTGTATAGCGCTGACTGCGCTTTCCAGCGTAGCTCAGTGTATTCACGTCAACGACGGTAACATTATAAAGGCCTTCTACTTCCTTCTTAATCTCAAGCTTGTTAGCCTCAGGACGAACAACGAATCCGTAGCGGTTGGGCTGCTTCTCCGTAATCTTGGTCATCTTCTCAGTGACCAGGGGTTTTATGATAAATGCCATAATTCTATTTACAATTTACGAATTTACGATTTACGATTTATCCCAGTACGCCGTTGATGGCCTCAAGCGATTTCTCGGTGATGAGGAGCACGTCAGCATTCAGTACCTTATAGGTATTGACGTTGGCAGCCTCAAGCACCTCTGCACGCTGCAAGTTGCGAGCCGACAAATACACATTCTTGTTAGCCTCAGGCATCAAGAGCAGGAGTTTCTTACCGTCGACCTTGAGGTTCTTGGCAATATTTACGAACTCCTTTGTCTTAGGAGCCTCGAACGTGAAGTCCTCGAGCACCATGATAGCATTCTCCTGAGCCTTGTAGGTAAGAGCCGACTTACGAGCCAACTGCTTTACCTTCTTGTTCAGCTTGAAGCTGTAGTCGCGGGGCTTCGGACCGAACACGCGGCCACCACCACGCAGCAGAGGTGAGTTGATATCACCATGACGAGCACCGCCGCCGCCCTTCTGACGACCGAGCTTACGGGTAGATCCCGACATCTCGCTACGCTCCTTAGACTTGGCATTACCCTGACGCTGGTTGGCCAGATACTGCTTCACATCCAGATAAATCACATGGTCATTGGGTTCAATCCCGAAGATAGCGTCATTCAGCACTACCTTCTTACCGGTCTCCTGACCGTTGATGTTTAAAACATTCAATTCCATAATGCTTACTTCTTGATTAAGAGGGTTGAACCATTGCAACCGGCCACACTACCCTTCACAAGGAGAAGGTTATGTTCCGGAATCACCTTTAACACTCTCAGGTTCTGGGTTGTCACGCGGTCACCACCCATGTGGCCACCCATGCGCATTCCCTTGAACACCTTTGCGGGGTAAGAACAGGCACCGATAGAACCGGGCTTGCGCAGACGGTCGTCCTGACCGTGAGTGCTCTGTCCCACACCACCGAAACCATGGCGCTTCACAACACCCTGGAATCCTTTACCTTTTGAAGTACCTACAACGTCTACGAACTCTGTATCAGCAAAGAGTTCTACGGTGATGGTGTCACCCAAGTTGTACTCCTCTTCAAACTTGAACTCGGCCAAGTGGCGCTTTGGCGTTGTGTTAGCCTTCTTGAACACGCCCATCATGGGTTTTGTAGTGTTCTTCTCCTTAGCCTCGCCAAAACCGAGCTGCACGGCCTTGTAGCCGTCTTTCTCAACTGTCTTGACCTGTGTCACAACGCAAGGACCAGCTTCGATAACAGTGCACGGTACATTCTTACCGTCGGCACTGAAAACGGAAGTCATTCCGATTTTCTTTCCTAATAATCCTGGCATTTCAGTTTTAATAATTAATTAATGTTGTTATAAATAAATGTTTAATATCTCGTATTAAGTGTCGTTTTACCTTTATTTCCGACCTATACACACACGAAAAGGAGAAACAGCCAGCCTCGTCTTACCGAGCTACTAAACTGCTCTTTTTCAGTGCGTTGATGGTCAAACGCCAGCGCAACAGCCACTTTAGCGGGTGCAAAGGTACACATATTATTCTATATACGCAACCTTACAGTCCAAAAAATTATAATTATTTAACTTTTTTTGTACTTTCCAATTGTCTTTTATCTGTGTACGAAGGTTTTCCTTTGATTTTTCACATAGACACCATTATAGGATGGAGAAGACAAGCGGCGGCCTTGTAGGTCGTAGTATGTCGAGTCGTGATTAGTTATTTCCGACACTGGAGTAATACCTGTAATGACAGCATCACCCAGTCGTTCAAATTCTGTGGCAGCCATAATAAAACCGCCAAGCACCTTACCCTCGGTATAGAAGTCAGAGCCCTGTGTACTCGTAGGTTTTGTATCTTTACCCATCAGGTAGTATTCAGCAGATCCGTCACGATAGTTGCTACCGCCAAGCCCTGCTGACTTGCAGCAACTGACTATATGAGCACCTCCTTTTCCGTCGGCAACCATGAAATGCTCAACGATACCACGGAAGGCCTTCTTTGCCAGTGGAATATAGTCGGTGTCAAACAAGCCGAGGCGCATGCCTTTCAGATAGGCAGCAGTGAATATTGATGAGCACGACGATTCCAGATAGTTGGCCACGGGTTTCGTGGTGTAGCTATAACTACCATTATAGTTGTTGGCTACGAAGTTCCCATCGTGTGCCAATAACTGATACCAACAGCCAGAGTCGTCATCTTGTCGTTCAGCAATGCCCTGTCCCAACTGTTGCAAGTATCCGTAAAGGAGTTGGTAGTCGCTGGTATTGTTGCGTCCGGCGATGTCCATCTGTTCCAGCACATCAACCAGTGCCATGAAATACCAGGCAACAGCACGTCCCCAGAACTCAGCGGAATGATACACCTCGGCCCCCTTTTCTGCCGATACGCCAGCCCACTTAGAGGCTGCGCTTCCGGCAGGATCGGCAGTAAACGCATGATAAAGAAGCTTTTGGTTTTCGTCCCAAAGATAATGCCATGCGATACGAAACTGCTCCACCAGCAGATGCCAGTCATCTCCGGAGATGGGCTGATAGTCAGTGTAGCTGCATAGCATCTGTGCCAACAGCGCAGGTCCCATATACTGACCGTCACACCACATCTGGTCGACGTACGACGACTTATGCCACCACCCGCCGGCAGCCCCTGTCAGAGTACTTTCGCGGATTACATAGTTGCTATTTGCAGCAGCGATACCTGCGAGCGCATCGGCAAAGCGTTTCTGAGCGGTGTTATGAGTGGTCTCTTTAGTATAGTTGCCCTTGTCAAAACGGTTAGTGGCTGCCAGTTGATCCAAGAGGAAATAGAGTTTGACGGCATTCAAATCGTCAAAGCTCTTGCCCATCTTACCATTCGACGTGATGTCACGACTCATACCATAATCCTGAACAGCATAGAACCAGGGTGCCACGTCAACCTCCTGACTATCTTTATAATAGTCAACGGCTTCAAGTATCGCCTTAGCCACTAAACCAGGCACGTAGTCGAGCGAGGTCTTTCCGTCATGCGCCTGTTCTACCCTATTACCATTAGCATCAAAGACACCAAAGCCTGCATTCGACGTATTTGCCTTGAAGTCGTTTATACGCGTATTAATAACAAGGTGAGAATAGCGCATGCCTTCCACAAACCTACATGGTTCACCAGCCGTAGAAGGCACGCCCTCCACAGCCCACACACCTGATGTTGCAACAAAGGCAGTCATCAGCAGGAACACGGTTCTCAATCTCTTCATCAGTTTAGTTCAGGCCACCCGCGAAAAGGGAGCCCACCACATTGGGCACAAAATTACAACAAAAAATCCGAACCGCCAAGCGATTCGGATTTAATTTTATCTGAGAGACAGCAAGGAACTATACCTTGATCTCTACCTCAACACCGCTGGGAAGCTCAAGCTTCATCAGAGCGTCGACAGTCTTAGCTGTTGAGCTGTAGATGTCGATCAGACGCTTGTAGTCTGACAGTTGGAACTGCTCACGACTCTTCTTGTTAACGAAGGTAGAACGGTTCACGGTGAAGATACGCTTGTGTGTGGGAAGGGGGATAGGGCCGCTGATCACTGCACCGGTAGCCTTTACAGCCTTCACGATTTTCTCTGCTGACTTGTCGACCAATTTGTGGTCGTAGCTCTTCAGCTTGATACGAATTTTCTGACTCATCTTGTTGATTTACGATTTAACTATTTACTATTTACTATATATACGCTGCCGCTAAAGAGTCATTTGCTCAGCGGCAGCGCTTCACTCTTCAATTATACGAGATCAGCACGACCCTTCACTTCCTCGAGCACGGTCTTAGCGATAGCGCTTGACAGAGGAGCGTGGTGATCGTACTCCATTGAGCTGGTAGCACGTCCAGAGGTGATGGTACGGAGAGCGGTCACATAACCGAACATCTCTGACAGGGGCACCTGAGCCTTGACGACACGAGCACCGCTGCGAGCCTCTTCCATGCCTTCCACCTGACCGCGACGCTTGTTCAGGTCGCCGATCACGTCACCCATGTTCTCCTCGGGTGTCACCACCTCGAGCTTCATGATGGGCTCCATCAGCACGGGCTTAGCCTTTGCGCAAGCCTCCTTGTATGCCATCTGGGCTGCAATCTCGAATGAGAGCTGGTCAGAGTCAACGGGGTGGAAACCACCATCGACGACAACCACCTTCAGTGAGTCAACAGGATAGCCACCGAGGATACCATTCTTCATGGCAGCCTCAAAGCCCTTCTGGATAGAGGGGATGAATTCCTTAGGAATGTTACCACCCTTCACCTCATTGACAAACTGCAGACCGCCGTTCTCCTTCACGTTCCAGTCCTCATCAACAGGACCTACCTGAACGAGCATCTTAGCATACTTACCGCGACCACCCGACTGCTTCTTATAGGTCTCGTCGATCTCGACAGTCTTGGTGATGGCCTCTTTGTAGTTCACCTGAGGCTTACCCTGGTTACACTCCACCTTGAACTCGCGCTTCAGACGGTCGATAATGATATCGAGGTGAAGCTCACCCATACCTGAGATGATGGTCTGACCACTCTGCTCGTCGGTACGTACGGTAAAGGTGGGGTCTTCCTCAGCCAACTTAGCCAGACCGTTGTCCAGCTTGGCGATGTCAGCCTGTGACTTGGGCTCTACGGCAATAGAGATCACGGTGTCGGGGAAGGTCATTGACTCCAGCACGATGGGCTTCTCCTCGTCGCAGAGGGTATCACCGGTGCGGATATCCTTGAAACCTACGCCTGCGCCGATATCACCGGCATCGATAGAGTCCATGGGGATTTCCTTGTTAGAGTTCATCTGGAACAGACGGCTGATGCGCTCTTTCTTGCCCGAACGGGGGTTGTAGACGTAAGAGCCGGCCTTCACGCTACCTGAGTAGACACGGAAGAACACCAGACGACCCATATAAGGATCGGTAGCAATCTTGAATGCGAGAGCAGCTGTAGCCTCGTCCTCGCTGGGCTTGCGGCTTTCCTCTTCCTCGGTATCGGGGTTGGTACCGATGACAGCCTCTGTATCCAGAGGTGAGGGCAGGAATGAGCAGACGGCATCGAGCAGAGGCTGTACGCCCTTGTTCTTATAAGAAGAGCCGCAGAGCATAGGAGTGCAATCCATGGCGATGGTACCCTTACGGATAGCAGCGATGATTTCCTCCTCGGTGATAGAGTTAGGATCGTCGAAGAACTTCTCCATCAGAGCCTCGTCGTACTCGGCAGCGGCTTCAAGGAGTTTCATGCGCCATTCCTCGCACTCGTCTTTCAGGTCAGCGGGAATATCCTCAACATCGTACTCAGCGCCCATGGTCTCGTCGTGCCACAGGATAGCCTTCATCTTGATAAGGTCAACCAAGCCCTTGAAGTTCTCCTCAGCGCCGATGGGCACCTGGATGACAACAGGGTTAGCTCCCAGGATGTCGCGCATCTGCTGCACTGTCTCGAAGAAGTCAGCACCCGAGCGGTCCATCTTGTTCACGTAGCCGATACGGGGTACGTTGTACTTGTCGGCCTGGCGCCATACAGTCTCTGACTGAGGCTGCACACCGTCGGCTGCAGAGTAAGTAGCCACTGCACCATCGAGCACACGAAGTGAACGCTCTACCTCAGCGGTGAAGTCCACGTGTCCCGGAGTATCGATCAGGTTGATCTTGTAGTTGTTGTTATTCCACTTCCAGTTACAGGTGGTAGCAGCTGAAGTGATGGTAATACCACGCTCCTGCTCCTGTGCCATCCAGTCCATGGTAGCTGCACCATCGTGCACCTCACCAATCTTGTGGGTTTTACCCGTATAGAACAGGATACGCTCAGAAGTTGTTGTCTTACCGGCATCGATGTGAGCCATGATACCGATGTTGCGGGTCAAATGCAAATCTTGTTTTGCCATCGTTTCCTTTTTCCTTTTTACTTTTTACCTAGTTACCTTGATTAGAAGCGGAAGTGTGCGAATGCACGGTTAGCCTCAGCCATGCGGTGCATGTCCTCCTTACGCTTGAAGGCACCACCCTGATTATTGAAGGCGTCCATGATCTCAGCAGCCAGTTTGTCGGCCATTGATTTGCCACTGCGCTTGCGGGCAAAGGCAATCATATTCTTCATAGACACGCTCTCCTTACGGTCGGGACGGATTTCTGTAGGCACCTGGAAGGTAGCACCACCGATACGGCGGCTCTTCACCTCCACCTGAGGAGTGATGTTGTCGAGAGCCTGCTTCCAGATATCCAGGGGAGCTTTCTCGGCATCCTTCATCTTGTCCTTTACAATCTCCAGAGAGTTGTAGAAAATCTCATACGACTTTGACTTCTTGCCGTCGTACATAAGATGGTTAACGAACTTTGAGACCTTCTGGTCGTTGAAGACTGGATCCGGCAGGATCACACGCTTCTTTGGTTTTGCTTTTCTCATTTTGTTTTGAATGTTTGTTAATTCTGCTTGGGGCTGTCCTTTCCTGTGTCTTCAACGCCCATCGCTCGGGCATTTACTCAACCTTCTTGTAAGCTTCCTCCAGCAAAACGTTGATTTCTTTTCTTTTTAGGCTACTGACCATCACCGGCCGATTACTTCTTAGCCTTAGGACGCTTAGCACCGTACTTAGAACGACGCTGTGTGCGGTTTGCTACACCGGCGGTATCAAGTGTACCGCGAACGATGTGATAACGTACACCGGGGAGATCCTTTACACGACCGCCACGCACCAGCACGATAGAGTGCTCCTGCAGGTTGTGTCCCTCTCCGGGAATGTAACTGTTGACTTCCTTCTGGTTAGTCAAACGAACACGGGCTACCTTACGCATAGCCGAATTAGGCTTCTTGGGGGTCGTCGTGTAGACACGTACGCAGACGCCACGACGCTGAGGACAGTTGTCCAGAGCAGGCGACTTCGACTTGTCGACGATTACCTTTCTGCCTTTGCGAACCAATTGTGAAATTGTAGGCATAGTTAATTTTAATTTTTGTTTTATTTATATTATTATTGTGTATATTTTCGAGTCTACAATACCCCCTCACTCCGTAAGAGGGCATTTCGGGCTGCAAAAGTACAAATTTTCTGGGACTCCACCTAACATATAATCAACTTTAGTCCCTCTGAAAGCATGAAATTAACAAAATATAACATATTTATCAATTGTTAACTACACTTTTGTTGACTCTTTGCTTTTTTTTCTTATCTTTGCAACCTATTATAAACCCATCAGCCACATGAGACCTTATACCTTCAAAGCAATCTGCCTTTCTGTCCTGCTACTCTTCTCTACGAGCAGTCTCGCACAGAAGCGTGAGAAGTACGAGTTCAAACGCAACCTGCCTGTCTATGCCGACTCGCTTATCAAGGACCTCACCTATCCGCTAGCATGGGGCAACAGCCCGATAACCGATTTCGACAAGTGGCGCAAAGCTGCACGCCAGAAGGTCTTCGACTGCATGCTCACGCCCCCACCCGCTCCTGCCGACGGTGTGACCTGCCGTGTGCTGTATGAAGAACGGCGCGAAGGCTACACCGCCCGCAAGTTGGAGATACGTCTCTCACGCTACTACACCGTGCCGGCCTATCTGCTCGTGCCCGACGGCAAAGGACCTTTCCCGGCCATCAACGCGCTCCACGACCACGGTGCCCACCTCTTTATAGGTAAGGAGAAGATGATCCGACCATTGTTATGCGAGGATTCACTTGTCAAGGTTGATGCCCAACAATGGGTTGAGCAGCTCTATGAGGGGCAGTTCGTTGGTGACTATCTGGCGCGCCACGGCTACGTGGTCTTCTCCGCCGATGCGCCCATGTGGGGCGAACGTGGACAGATGGAGGGTGCGCGTCGCGACCGCTACGACATGATAGCCGGCAACATGATGATGTACGGCATCGACCTCTCGGCCTACATGACCTACGATGACCTGTCGGGCACCGAGTTCCTCGCCACACTGCCCGAGGTGGATGCCTCGCGCATCGGTTGCATGGGTTGTTCGATGGGCGCCTATCGCGCCTGGATGCTCTCCGCACTGAGCGACCGCATCAAGGCGGGGGCTGCTGTCTGTTGGATGACCACCACCGACGAGCAGATGTCGTTCCACTACAGTCGCACGGAGAACGGGGGCTTTGCCAACTGCTTCCCCGGCCTGCGCCGATGGATGGACTATCCCCACGTGGCATCGATGGCCTGTCCGAAGCCGATGCTCTTCATCAATGGTTCACAAGACAAACTCTTCCCCGTGCCGGCAGTAGAGAAGGCCTTTAAGACCATGCACGCCACGTGGAAGAGTCAGTATGCTGACGACAAGCTCGAAACCGAGATCTGGGACATTCCCCACAGCTGTCCGCTCCGTGCTCAAGAGCGAGTACTGCAGTTCTTCGAGAAGAATCTGTAAACCCTTAACTCTTTAACCTTTTAACGCTTCAACCCTTAAGTCTACGCTTCCCCCTTACCGGTATTGAAAGGTGAGATAGTGCGTGGTTCCTGCGGGTTGTCATGCAGTTGGATGGGACCGAAGGTGCGCTCATAGCGCATCACGTTCTCCTGCAAAGCACCCAGCAGACGCTTGGCATGCTCTGGTGCCAAGACGATACGACTACGTACCTGCGCCTTCTCTACGCCCGGCATCATGCGGGCAAAGTCTACGACAAACTCCGAACTGGAGTGAGTGATAATCGCAAAGTTGGAATACTCCCCGACAGCCTTGTCGGGTGTCAATTCTATCTGCAGTCCATGCTGCTTCTGATTGTTGTTATTGCTCATTGTATTGATAATGTTTATATGGTTTCCATTTTCAAGCCGCAAAGGTACAAAATAGAATCATAACCTGCATCATTTTTCGCTTTTTTAACTCTGAAGATTTTTCTGACAATATATCTCGTTAATTTTTGCCAAAAAAGAAGAGGATATGCATTTGCAGCATATCCTCTTCTTGCTATAATAAGTGTGTTTGATTAATCATCGAGCACGGCAGCATCCTGAACGTAGTCGAGCACGTTCTTGCGGTTGGCCTGCATACGCTCGTACTCTTCCTTGGAACCTACGATGAGTTTCTCAAACTCACGCAGACCGGTACCGGCGGGAATGAGGTGTCCGCAGATCACGTTCTCCTTCATACCCTCAAGGAAGTCTTGCTTGCCACGGATGGCTGCCTCATTGAGCACCTTGGTGGTCTCCTGGAAGGATGCAGCCGACATGAAGCTCTTGGTCTGCAGAGCTGCACGGGTGATACCCTGCAGGATCTGGGTTGACGTGGCGGGCACGGCATCGCGCACCTGAACGACCTTCATATCACGACGCTTCAGCGAGGTATTCTCATCGCGCAGACGACGGGCGGTGACTATCTGACCGGCCTTGAGGTTCTCGGAGTCACCGGCATCGATGACCACCTTCTTACCCCAGATACGGTCGTTCTCCTCAGCGAAGTCGAGCTTGTCGACAATCTCCTGCTCAAGGAACGAGGTGTCACCGGGATCGTTGATCTGCACCTTGCGCATCATCTGGCGCACGATAATCTCGAAGTGCTTGTCGTTGATCTTAATACCCTGCAAGCGGTACACATCCTGTACTTCGTTGACGATGTATTCCTGTACGGCGGTGGGACCCTTGATGGCGAGGATATCGCTCGGCGTGATGGCACCGTCAGAGAGCGGTGTACCGGCACGCACGGCATCGTGCTCCTGCACCAGGATCTGCTTGGAGAGCGATACGAGGTACTTGCGCTGGTCGCCCGACTTAGAGGTGACGATAATCTCACGGTTACCGCGCTTCACCTTACCCATGGTGACCTCACCATCGATTTCTGATACGACAGCGGGGTTCGACGGGTTACGAGCCTCGAAGAGCTCAGTAACACGAGGCAGACCGGCGGTGATATCACCACCCTTAGCGGCTGCACGTGGAATCTTAACGAGCGTCTCACCAGTCTTCACGGTCTGACCGTCTTCTACTACTACGTGACCTCCCACAGGGAAGTTGTAGGTACCGATGACGTTGCCGTTGACATCAAGCACGTCGCAGGTAGGCACCTTGGTCTTGTCCTTCGACTCAGTGATAATCTTCTCGGTAAGACCAGTGGTTTCATCGGTCTCGGCACGGAAGGTGATACCTTCGATGACGTCGTTGAACTTCAGCACACCGGCATACTCGGTAACGATAACGGCGTTGAAGGGGTCCCACTGGGCAATCTTGTCACCCTTGGCCACCACATCACCATTCTTATAATAGAGTGACGAACCGTAGGGCACGTTGACGGTAGACAGTACAATCTTGGTATTGGGATCCACGAAACGGAGTTCACCCAGACGGCTGACCACCATCTCGCACTCACGGCCATCTTCATCGAACGGTACGGTACGTACTTCCTCAAACTCGAGCTTAGCGGTCTCGTACTTCGACACGATAGTAGCGTTGGCAGCTGCGTTGGCAGCCACACCACCGGCGTGGAACGTACGCAGCGTGAGCTGAGTACCGGGCTCACCGATTGCCTGTGCTGCGATGACGCCGACAGCCTCACCCTTCTGCACCATGCGACGGGTAGCGAGGTTGCGGCCGTAGCACTTACGGCAGACGCCCTTCTTGGACTCACACGTGAGCACCGAACGAATCTCCACACTCTCAATCTCAGCCTTCTCGATGGCATCGCAGATGGGCTCTGTTATCTCCTCACCGGCAGGCAGGATGACTGCACCGGTCTTAGGATTGATGATATCGTGTACTGACACACGACCGAGGATACGTTCAGAGAGTGAAGAGATAACCTCGTCGCCACTCTTCAGAGCGGTGCAGACGAGTCCGCGAAGTGTGCCGCAGTCTTCCTCGTTGATAATCACATCGTGAGAGACGTCGACAAGACGACGGGTCAGATAACCTGCGTCGGCAGTCTTCATAGCGGTATCAGCCAAACCTTTACGGGCACCGTGGGTAGAGATGAAGTACTCCAGCACGGACATACCTTCCTTGAAGTTCGACAGAATAGGGTTCTCAATAATCTGGTGTCCCTCGGCACCGGCCTTCTGAGGCTTAGCCATCAGACCACGGATACCGGAGAGCTGTTTGATCTGGTCCTTACTACCACGGGCACCTGAGTCGAGCATCATGAACACAGCATTGAAGCCCTGGTCGGCCTCGGTCATCTGCTTCATCAGCACATTACCGATGTCATTGTTCACGTGAGTCCAGGTATCGATAACCTGATTATAACGCTCGTTATCGGTGATAAAGCCCATGTTATAGTTGTCGGTAATCTGCTGCACCTCTTCATTACCCTTGGCAATGAGTTCGGCCTTCTCCTTCGGGATGATGATATCATCGAGGTTGAACGACAGACCGGCGAGGTATGCCATGCGGTAACCAAGGTTCTTAATACCGTCGAGGAACTCACAAGCCTCAGCGAAACCTACGTTCTTGATGACATCGGCGATAATATCGCGCAGTGACTTCTTAGAGATAACCTTGTTTACATAGCCCACCTCATCGGGGATAATGCCATTGACAATGACACGACCTACAGAGGTCTCTACTTGATGACGCACCTTCTTACCCTCTACAATGTCGTCGACCATCACCTTCACCTGAGCATGCAGGTCGCACTTGCCCTCATTGTGAGCGATAATAGCTTCCTCGGGTCCATAGAAAGACAAGCCTTCACCCTTGGCACCCGGACGGATCTTGGTGATGTAATACAAACCGAGCACCATATCCTGTGAAGGCACGGTGATAGGAGCACCGTTGGCCGGGTTCAGGATGTTGTGACTCTGAAGCATCAGGATCTGAGCCTCCAGAATAGCCTCGTTGCTCAAAGGAAGGTGTACAGCCATCTGGTCACCATCGAAGTCGGCGTTGAATGCCGTACATGCCAGTGGGTGCAGCTGAATAGCCTTACCTTCAATCAGCTTAGGCTGGAAAGCCTGAATACCCAGACGGTGAAGTGTAGGAGCACGGTTGAGGAGCACGGGGTGCCCCTTCATGACGTTCTCCAGAATATCCCAGATGACGGGTTCGCGACGATCGACAATCTTCTTAGCCGACTTCACGGTCTTCACGATACCACGCTCAATGAGCTTACGGATGATAAACGGCTTGTAGAGCTCGGCTGCCATCAGAGTAGGCAGACCGCACTCGCCCATCTTCAACTCAGGACCTACGACGATAACCGAACGGGCTGAGTAGTCAACACGCTTACCGAGCAGGTTCTGACGGAAACGACCCTGCTTACCCTTCAGCGAGTCGGAGAGTGACTTCAACGGACGGTTGCTGTCGCTCTTCACGGCCGATGACTTACGGCTGTTGTCGAAGAGTGAGTCGACTGCCTCCTGAAGCATACGCTTCTCATTGCGGAGAATCACTTCAGGAGCCTTAATCTCCATCAGACGCTTCAGACGGTTGTTACGAATGATAACGCGACGATAGAGGTCGTTCAGGTCGGAAGTTGCAAAGCGACCACCATCCAGGGGCACCAGCGGGCGGAGCTCAGGAGGTGTGACAGGCAGTATCTTCATAATCATCCACTCAGGACGGTTGATGCCTTTCTCCACGCTGGAGCGGAAGGCCTCTACTACCTGCAGACGCTTCAGAGCTTCGTTCTTACGCTGCTGCGAAGAATCGGTATTGGCACGGTCGCGCAACTCGTATGAGAGCGAGTCGAGGTCGAGTTCCTGAAGCAACTGATAGATGGCTTCGGCACCCATCTTGGCCACGAACTTATTGGGATCGCTATCATCGAGCATGTAGTTCTCTTCAGAGAGATGATTATCGAGAATATCGTTGTACTCCTCTTCGGAGAGCAGGTCGTACTTCTGAGAACCCAGCAGAGGATTGCCTTCAGCATCCTTGCGACCCTCGAGGGCACCTGGCTGGATGACGATGTAACGCTCGTAGTAGATTACTGCATCGAGCTTCTTTGTGGGAAGACCGAGCAGATAACCGATCTTATTGGGCAGACTACGGAAGTACCAGATATGAGCTACGGGGACTACCAGTTCGATATGTCCGCTACGCTCACGGCGTACCTTCTTCTCAGTCACCTCAACACCACAACGGTCACACACGATGCCCTTATAGCGAATGCGCTTGTATTTACCGCAGGCACACTCGTAGTCCTTGGTAGGACCAAAGATGCGCTCGCAGAACAGACCGTCACGCTCAGGTTTGTATGTACGATAGTTGATGGTCTCAGGCTTAGTAACCTCGCCGAAACTGTTCTCCAGGATCTCTTCAGGTGAAGCCAGTCCAATGGTAATTTTGGTGAAATTACTCTTTGTCTTTGAATCTTTCTTGAAAGCCATAAACTTTATTTACGATTTATGAATTTACGATTTACGATTTTTAAGCGGTAGCAAATTGTTCACTATTTACTTATCACTTATCTCTATTCACTTGCCACTTAGTCAAGCTTCACACTGAGACCTAATCCGCGGAGCTCATGCAACAGCACATTCAGTGACTCAGGAATACCTGGGGTTGGCATTGGGTCTCCCTTCACGATAGCTTCGTAAGCCTTTGAGCGGCCTACTGTATCGTCTGACTTGATTGTCAGAATCTCCTGAAGCACATGGCTGGCACCGAACGCCTCCAATGCCCATACCTCCATCTCACCGAAACGCTGACCGCCGAACTGTGCTTTACCACCGAGAGGCTGCTGAGTGATGAGTGAATACGGGCCGATAGAACGGGCGTGCATCTTATCTTCAACCATGTGGCCGAGTTTGAGGAAGTAGGTGATACCTACGGTAGCGGGTTGGTCGAAACGCTCACCTGTCTCACCATCATAGAGGTGTGTAGAACAGAGGTGAGGCAGTCCTGCCTTGTCAGTCCACTCTGCCAAGTCTTCCAACTTAGCGCCATCGAAGATAGGTGTTGCGAACTTCACGCCAAGACGCTTACCGGCAGCACCGAGGATAGCCTCGAATATCTGACCAAGGTTCATACGAGAAGGCACACCCAGCGGGTTCAACACGAGGTCAACAGGACGACCATCCTCAAGGAACGGCATATCCTCCTGACGTACTACCTTAGAGACGATACCCTTGTTACCGTGACGACCGGCCAGTTTATCTCCGATACCGATCTTACGTTTCTTAGCCACATAGACCTTAGCCATCTGCAGGATACCGGAGGGCAGCTCGTCACCGATAGTGATAGCGAACTTCTTGCGCTTCATCTCAGCATCCAACAGTTTGTACTTCTTCATATAGTTGATGATGAGCTGAGCTATCAACTCGTTCTTGTGCTCATCATTGGTCCACTTGCTAGTCTGAACATCACCATACTCCAGGTTCTTCAGGTTGGTAGCGGTGAACTTAGTTCCCTTGGAAATGATCTCAGCACCAGTATAGTCCTTAACACCCTGTGAGGTTTTGCCCTTAGTGAGCTCCAACAACTTGTCGACCAGAATATCCTTCAGGTCGCCTACCTTTGCCTCGTATTCCTCGTCAATCTTTGCCAAGATCTGCTTGTCTTGCATCTTAGTCTGACGGGTCTTGATGGCACGAGCGAAGAGCTTCTTGTCAATAACGACACCTGTCAACGAAGGATTAGCCTTCAGAGAGCTGTCCTTCACATCACCGGCCTTATCACCGAAGATGGCACGCAGCAATTTCTCCTCAGGTGAAGGATCGCTCTCACCCTTAGGTGAAATCTTACCAATCAGGATGTCACCGGGCTCTACTCGAGCACCAACGCGGATGATACCGTTCTCGTCGAGATCCTTGGTAGCCTCTTCACTGACATTAGGAATATCGGCTGTGAATTCCTCAACGCCACGCTTGGTTTCACGAACATCGAGTGAGTACTCATCAACGTGTACTGAAGTCAGGATATCCTCACGAACGATGCGCTCATTGAGCACAATAGCATCCTCGTAGTTGTAACCCTTCCAAGGCATATATGCGACGAGCAGGTTGCGACCCAAAGCCAACTCACCATTCTCAGTGGCATAGCCTTCGGTCAGTATGTCGCCCTTCTTCACGCGCTGACCTTTATTACAGATAGGACGCAGGTCGATGGTCATATTCTGGTTGGTACGGCGGAACTTCGAAATACGATATTCCTTTAAGGCAGGTTCAAAGCTGACGAACTCCTCATCCTCTGTACGATCATAAAGGATACGGATGGTAGTAGCATCTACATACTCTACGACACCGTCACCTTCAGCCGTCACCATTGTACGAGAATCTTCACAAACCTGTTTCTCAATACCTGTACCTACGATAGGTGCTTCATTGTGGAGCAGAGGTACAGCCTGGCGCATCATGTTAGATCCCATCAGTGCACGGTGAGCATCGTCGTGCTCCAAGAACGGAATCAGCGAAGCAGCGATAGATGCTATCTGCTGTGGCGACACATCCATCAGGTTGACATCCGTAGGTGGAACTACGGGGAAGTCAGCATCCTGACGACACTTCACCACCTTTCTGATGAACGTACCGTCATCGTTCAGCGGTGCATTACCCTGACCGATTACGAAGTTCTCTTCCTCCTCAGCAGTAAGGAATACGATATCGTCGTTATTCAGATTGGCAACACCATTCTCCACCTTACGATAAGGAGTCTCGATGAAGCCAAGTTCATTAATCTTTGCATATACACACAGTGAAGAAATCAGACCGATGTTGGGTCCTTCAGGACTCTCAATCGGGCAGAGACGACCATAGTGTGTATAGTGTACGTCACGCACCTCGAAGCCAGCACGCTCACGTGACAGACCGCCAGGGCCAAGTGCGGAGAGACGACGCTTATGGGTCACCTCTGCCAATGGGTTGGTCTGGTCCATGAACTGTGACAGTGGGTTCGTTCCGAAGAACGAGTTGATTACGCTTGATATTGTCTTAGCGTTAATCAGGTCTGTCGGTGTGAACACCTCATTGTCGCGAACGTTCATGCGCTCACGTATAGTACGGCTCATACGAGCAAGACCTATGGAGAACTGATTACTCAACTGCTCACCTACGGTACGCACACGGCGGTTCGACAGGTGGTCGATATCGTCGACAGCAGCCTTTGAGTTAATCAACTGTATGAGATACTTGATAATCTCGATAATATCCTCCTTCGTCAAGACGCGTACATCCATCTCGGTGTCGAGTCCCAACTTCTTATTGATACGATAGCGACCTACATCACCCAAGTCGTAACGCTTGTCAGAGAAGAACAGGTTCTGGATAACCTCGCGTGCACTAGCATCATCAGCAGGATCGGCGTTACGCAACTGACGGTAGATATAGAGCACAGCCTCCTTTTCCGAGTTACTGGGGTCCTTTGCCAACGTATTGAAGATGATAGAATAGTCCTGAGCCACTGCCTCGTCCTTATGAACGAGTATGGTCTGAGCACCACTCTCAAGGATATCCATCAGATTATCCTCGGTGATCTCAGTCTCACGATCCATAATCACCTCGTTACGTTCGATAGATACCACTTCACCGGTATCCTCATCAACGAAGTCCTCATTCCAGCTCTTCAGCACACGGGCAGCCAACTTACAGCCCAGCACTTTCTTCAGGGCAGTCTTGTTGACCTTTACTTCCTCTGCGAGGTCGAAAATCTGTAGAATATCCTTATCGGTTTCAAAACCAATAGCACGCAGCAACGTAGTAACAGGCAACTTTTTCTTACGGTCGATGTAAGCATACATCACATTGTTAATATCCGTTGCGAACTCAATCCACGAGCCCTTGAAAGGAATGATACGTGCTGAATAGAGCAACGAGCCATTAGCATGAACATTCTGACCGAAGAACACACCAGGAGAACGGTGCAGCTGCGATACCACTACACGCTCAGCGCCATTGATGACGAAGGTTCCGTTATCAGTCATATAAGGAATAGGACCAAGGAATACATCCTGGATCACAGTTCCGAAATCCTCATGATCCGGGTCCGTGCAATACAGTTTCAGTTTGGCCTTAAGAGGTACGCTATAAGTCAGTCCGCGCTCCAGACACTCGTCGATAGTGTAACGTGGCGGGTCGATATAGTAATCCAGGAACTCAAGAACGAAATTATTACGAGTATCGGTGATAGGGAAGTTCTCTGCGAACACCTTATACAAACCGTCATTCTTGCGGTCCTCAGGCGGAGTATCCAACTGCAAGAAGTCTTTGAAAGACTTTAATTGCACATCGAGGAAATCCGGTAACGGCATCGGGTTCTTTACGCTGCCAAAATTTACTCTGTTGTCTATTATTTTTGAAGCCATATATAAAAATGATTCTAGAATTTCCAGTAAATCTAGTATATCCAGAAAAACTAGAGATACTATTAAAGACAAGAAAAGGCTAGGAACCCTCTACTTGAGAGTCCCTAACCAAAAGTTATTGTTGTGCTATGAATTACTTCAGCTCAACTACGGCACCAGCAGCCTCGATGGTTTTCTTCAGGTTCTCAGCCTCTTCCTTAGACAGGCCTTCCTTCACAGTAGCGGGAGCACCGTCTACGAGATCCTTAGCCTCTTTCAGACCAAGACCGCAAGCCTCTTTCACAGCCTTTACGACCTGCAGCTTAGCAGCTCCAGCCTCTTTCAGGACTACGTCGAAAGAAGACTTCTCTTCAGCTGCCTCAGCAGCACCAGCTGCAGCAGGACCAGCAGCTACAGCAACGGCTGCAGCAGCAGGCTCAATTCCATACTCGTCCTTCAGGACTGTTGCCAACTCGTTAACTTCTTTTACAGTAAGGTTTACCAACTCTTCTGCAATAGCTTTGATATCTGCCA
>Ga0247609_10000808_pt1 | contig 40827 bp, 38 predicted proteins | sample 172DNAGHGlowgp2_FD_193487 | JGI IMG/M metagenome (GOLD analysis project Ga0247609, IMG submission 193487) | Sheep rumen microbial communities from Palmerston North, Manawatu-Wanganui, New Zealand - 1728 DNA GHGlow gp2 | ecosystem: Host-associated > Mammals > Digestive system > Stomach > Rumen ... | reverse complement strand
TTATGTCAATAGTCTCAATCCGCAAAGTGTGGCCCCTTTTAATCAGGAGATGCATAGTGTGGTGGCTGAGGCTAATAGAATGGCAAACATAAGAGGCGAGGGTTCTAAACCACAAACTGCATCCATCTTTGACCAAAGGAGTGTCGGACAAGTACCCGGTTACATGGTTGACGAAGCAGGAACCATCATATTTCCGCTATTGGGGAAGTTGCATGTAGAAGGAATCACGCAAGACTCGTTATCTCACCTGATTCAGCAGCGGCTGATAACAGGTGATTATGTATATGACCCGGTTGTCACAGTTAATTCGATGAATTTTAGGGTTACTGTAATCGGAGAAGTGCGCAGACCTCGAGAGTTGCATATCACGGGTGACAGGCTGACTATTCTTGAAGCCCTCGCCATGTGCGGTGACATTGCAGATTCAGGTAGGCGGGACAATGTGTTGGTCTTGCGAGAAGTGAATGGTGATGTGATTCCTATGGAAGTGGATTTGACTAAAAAGACACTTTTCGATTCAGAGTGCTACTACCTACAACAAAACGATTTGGTCTATGTGGAGCCCAATGAGATGAAAAAACGTAGATCCAATTATGACCAGAATTTAAGAGCGGACATTACATCGTATGTCCATTTAGGATCATCATTTGTCCGATTAGGGTATATCACGTATCGAAGGTACATATTAGATAGGCGGGGTTTTTTCCATTGATTCTCTCCATCACGCTGATGTCTTAATTTTTTTTTAGATGATAAAAATCCTTACATTTGGTGTTTATGACATGCTTCATATTGGGCATATATTGCTATTCAAGCATGCCAAAGAATTGGTTGAAGGACAAGACTGCAAACTAATTGTAGCGGTGCAGGATGGAGATTGCATTCTGAAGTATAAGCCAGATACCAAGATGGTTTATTCAACCGATGAACGGCTATATATGGTAAGTGCGATACGATATGTAGATGAGGTTTTGGTTTATAAAGATGTTGATGTAGATATTCAAAATATTGATTTCGATATCCTTGCCAAAGGGCCAGATCAACAACATGAAGGTTTTCAGAGGGCTGTGGCTTGGTGTGAAGCTAAAGGGAAGCAAGTAGTAATCATCCCTAGGACAGAAGGAATATCATCTTCGTTGTTAAGAGAATATAGTAAAATTTGAAAGGATAATTCATATGAAAATTACCATTATTGGTTGTGGCAATTCTGGACTAATTCATGCAGCTAAATTATTTGAGAAAGGGTATGATGTTGCTTTGTTGAAAACTTCAAATACAAATGGGCGTTTTTTTGATATTATCCAAGAAGAGAAAAGTTTCAAAGTAAAGGATGATACAATCCAAGGTAATGGTCGTGATTTTATTGTTAGGCCATCCCTGATAACAAGAGATGTAAAGGATGCCATCGAATTTGGCGATGTCATCATGGTCACCACAACTACTTTGCAACACGAGTTTGTGGCTCAATTAATAGCACCATATTTGAGGGATGGTCAAATAATTATCCTCGTACCTGGTTATATGGGAAGTCTTATCTTCAAGAAATATATCAATAAGAATATCACTTATAGCGAATGGGAGACAACAGCCTATAATGGTCGGATAGTGAATAACGAGTACGTAAGGATATCTTTCTATAATCCAAGAAATGCCATATCGGTGTTGCCCGTTTCCAAAACTCAAGAGGTTCTCGCGATACTTTCAAAATGCTTTGATAACACTAAATATTCACGCAAACATATCCTTGAATCAGCCTTCCACAACCCTAATATGATTGTTCACCCGATAGGTATTCTCTTTTCCGCATCTCGTATTGAATACAGTAATGGTGAATTTTGGATGTATCGAGAAGCCTTCACACCTTCAGTTTTAAATGTTATAAAAGCTTTCGATGTGAAAAAGAATGAGGTTCTTCGTGCGTTTGATTGCGAACCATTAGACTACTTTGAAGCCGCTAAATGGCGTAATGAGGAAGATTTAAATATTGATGCGATGACAGTATTTAGATCTTTTGCTGACTCAAGTAACAAAGGTCCTTCAGTAATCAATCATCGCTATCTTATAGAAGATGTCCCAATGGGATTAGGCCTTTATATATCAATAGCGAAAGTTATTGGAGTGGATACTTCGATACAAGAAGGTATAACGTCTTTATCTTCTGCTTTATTGAATAAAGATTTGAGGACTGGAGCCAGGTCGATTCAGTTTTTGCTAGGAAAAGAAGATGTTTGTGTTGATGATATTAAAAAGGTAATTACTGAATAGTCATACAATATGGCAAAAAAAGATTTAAAGCAAAAGGCTGCTGAAAGTATGGTTTGGACAGCCTTGCAGAAGTACTCCAAGATGGTTATTCAATTCATCTCGGGTATCATCTTGGCACGTCTGCTTACACCTTTTGATTATGGTTGCATCGGTATGTTATCTATATTCATGGTGCTTGCAGAAACTTTTATTGACGCTGGCTTTGGTTCTGCATTGATACAGAAAAAAAAGCCTACCCAGGAGGATTATTCTACAGTTTTCTGGTGGAATCTTGGAATGGCTTTCGTGATGTATGCTGTCTTGTTTTTTTGTGCCCCTGCCATTTCACGTTTCTATAAGATTCCTTTGTTGTGTGATGTTTTGAGGGTAGAAGGATTAGTCCTATTTATCTATTCACTTAATATCATCCAACGCAATCAACTTAAGAAAAAGCTGAATTTTAAGTTGTTGTCCATTATTTCCATTACTACTTCTATTATTGCATTGGGTATTACGATATTTATGGCTTATAAAGGACTTGGTGTGTGGGCACTTGTGGCTCAGAATTTGATTATTGCAGCCATCCCTTCATTAGTCTTTTGGTTCTATGTTAAGTGGCGACCGAAATGGGTTTTCTCATGGCAAGCTCTGAAAGAATTGTTTGGTTTTGGGTTTTATATGTTCTTGACTCATTTAGTCAATCGATTTGGGCAACAGTTTCAAGGTTTGTTGATAGGTAAGGTGTATAATCCTTCGACCATGGGTTATTATTCAAAGGCTCATGGAGTAGAGAAATTGGCTTCAACAAGTATTTCTCAGGTGATGACACAGGTGACTTATCCTTTGTATGCTGAAGTTCAGGACGATAAAGAGAAGATGCAAAACATGGTCAAACGGTTGACGATGACTTTATCGTATATTACCTTTCCATTGATGTTCATTTTGTTGCTCTGTGCCAAACCTATTTTTGTATTGCTTTATTCCGATCGTTGGTTGCAAAGTGTCCCGTATTTTCAGGTGTTATGTATTGCAGGCCTAGCTTATTGTTTGCAATCGGTAAATCTTCAAACTATTTCTGCCATAGGGAAAAGTAAAACTATGTTTTTGTGGACATTGTTAAAACGAACAGTCGGTATCGGAATGGTAGTGGGTGGATTAGCTTTTTGGGGAATGAATGGTTTGTTGGTTGGCTTGGTACTCAATACTTGGTTTTCATATTTTGTAAACATTAGTTTAGTTTCAAAACACATAGGATATAAATGGTGGAGACAATTGCTCGATTTGATGCCAGTAACAATCGCATCTGTGGTGGCAGCATGTATTAGTTTTGGTGTTGGATATTTGCTTAATCTAAATATGTATCCAGATGGTATTGTAAAGTTTTTAGTTTATGTCGTTATTTATTTAGGGTGGTCATTTATTTTCAAACCTGAGGCATATACATATTTTCTTACTATCCTACCTTTCAAGACTATTAAAAAGAATAAATAATAATTAGTTATCAATATTATTAATTATTTAAAAATCAACATTATTAATTATTTAAAATAAGAATCAATATGAAAACACTTGACGAATTTGTAGCTCTATTTGCTGAGCAGTTTGATGAAACGGATGCTGGTGAATTTGCACCTGAAACAGATTTTCGTGAATTGGATGAATGGTCTTCATTAATTGGTCTATCCATAATTGGTATGGTGGATGAAGAATTTGAAGTGGCATTAAAAGCAAGTGATTTTCGAGGAGTGAATACCATTGCTGATTTGTATCAGGTGGTCATCAACAAAACAAAATAATCATTCGCAATTGTGCTTTTGGGGAGGGAATTGTATGACCGATTATAACCCTTTTTCTTTACAAGGAAAAACTATTTTGGTAACAGGAGCTTCTTCCGGCATTGGGCAGGAAACTGCAATCCAGTGTTCAAGATTGGGAGCGAAGATAATAATAACAGGTCGTAATGAAGAACGGCTAAAGGAAACCTTTATGCAGTTGGTGGGTGAAGGACATAAATTGGATGTTGCTGATCTTACCAACGTGGATGATAATAATATGTTGGTTGATAATCTTCACTCTATTAATGGTTTGGTTCTATGTGCTGGAAAGGGTTTGACTTCTCCTTTCTCATTCTCTACCAGGGATAAGTATGACGAGATATTTGATGTTAATTTTTTCGCGCCAATAGAGTTGTTGAGATTATTGGTCAAAAAGAAAAAACTTGAAAAAAACTCGTCTGTAGTGTTTGTGTCGTCTATAGCTGGAATTGCTTCTTTTTCTTTTGGTAATGGGGTGTATGGTGCATCAAAAGCTGCACTTGATTCAACCATGAGGTTCTGTGCAAGGGAATTGGGAGCAAAGAAAATCAGGGTGAATACCGTTAATCCGGGCATGGTAAATACACGGTTTATCAAAGGTGGTGCCATTTCAGAAGATCAATATAAGATAGATATGGAAAGTTATCCGCTTAAACGATATGGAGAGCCTGTGGATATTGCCTACGGTATTATTTACCTTCTCTCAGATGCGTCTTCTTGGGTGACAGGTCATTCGCTTATCATTGATGGAGGAAAAACCTTGTATTAAAAATGGAAAGACTATTATCAGGAAAAATATGTATTGTAACTGGTGCTGGTGCTGGCATAGGTAAAGCTACTGCCCAATTGTTTGCAGCCGAAGGTGCCTTGACTTATGCTGCTGATATCAAAGGCTTGGAATGGATTAATGAGTATCCTACTTCAAATGGGTGTATAGTACCATTGGAATTGGACATTTGTGATTTTGCTTCTGTGAAAGCTGCTGTTATGGACATCAAAAAAGAGAATGGTCGTATTGATGTGTTGGCAAATATTGCTGGGCTTATCACATACGAATTGATGCCCATGATTGACTATGAGAAATTCCGCAAAATGCTTGATGTTAACGTGATTGCTTTAGTTCACCTTATGTCTTTGGTGTCGAGGGTCATGACACGGCAACAATCGGGTTCCATCATAAATATGGCTAGTATGGTAGGTGAAAAGGGAGCCAAGGGACAATTGTCCTACTCAGCAACCAAAGGTGCGGTGATTGCAGCGACTAAATCAGCAGCCAAAGAACTTGCAGAGCATCATATCCGGGTCAATGCTATTGCCCCAGGCATGGTGGGTTCGGAACGATTCAAAGCAGTGCTCGAAGAGAAGTTTGCACAAAAGATTAAAGATATCCCGTTTGACCGTTTGGCCGAACCAGAAGAAGTGGCCAATCTTTGTCTTTTCCTCGCTTCAGACCAATCATCTTACATGACGGGACAAATTATTGGAATTGATGGAGGCGCAATTATTTGACGACCATGTTCTTTGAATTAGATAAAAAAGACCGAAACAAAGTAGCCGTCATTGATGACAGCGGTAGGAGTGTGACCTACGGAGAGATTTGTGACTTCTCCCAAGCGTTCGCTACCCAATTACCATATCGTACGCTGATCTTCATTCTTTCGGAAAACAAGATTGGATCCTTGTTGGGTTATACGGCTTCGTTGTCCAATGGAATTGTACCATTGGTATTAAGTGCTGCCACAGAGGAAAGTCTATATGAACATTTGCTTGAGGTTTACCGACCAGAATATCTTTGGTTGCCCAGCCATCTTGTAGAGAAAAAAGGACTCTCCTCTGTGTTTTCAGCATGGGATTATTCTTTGGTGAAGACAGGGAGTCCAAGAGTTTCAATGTTCGAAGATTTGTCGCTATTGTTGCCGACAAGTGGTTCGACGGGTAGTCCAAAACTGGTGCGTCACAACTATCGCAATATTGAAGCCAATGCCGATAATGTAAGGCGTTTGTTTGAGTTGGATGGCACGGAAAGAGCCATGGCTATCTTGCCCATGCATTATACGATGGGTCTTTCTGTCATTGCTTCACATTTGCTTTCAGGGTCCACCTTGTTGCTCTCTGGAAGGTCGCTGTTGGACAAGGGGTTCTGGGCTATGCTCAAGGAAGCGACCAGTTTCACAGGAGTGCCTTATAGTTATGAGATATTGACCAAAATGCGGTTCACTCGGATGGATTTGCCCAACCTTAAGGTGATAACTCAAGGCGGGGGCAAATTGACAGAGGATATGTTCAAAATGTTGGCTCAATATGCCCATGACAACGGAAAGAAGTTTATTGCCACCTACGGACAAAGCGAATGCACGGCGCGTATGGCCTATTTGCCAGCGGAATTGGCATTGAAGAAGACCTGTAGCATTGGCATTGCTGAGCCGGGAGGACAACTTTCCATTGTGGATCAGAATGGTAATGAAACTTTTGAAGGAGAAGCTTCCGGTGAAATGGTTTATCGGGGTGAGAATGTTACCCTCGGTTATGCTAATTCACAAGAAGATTTATTAAAAGGGGATGAAAATCATGGCGTTATGCACACGGGCGATCTCGCTCGAAGGGATGCAGATGGTTGCTATTTCATTATCGGTCGGCTTAAGCGGTTTTTGAAGATTTATGGTTTGCGTATCGGGTTGGATGAAGTGGAGAGGATAATCAAAACGGAATTCAACACCGACTGCTATTGTAAGGGAGATGACGAGAAACTGATTGTTTTGGTGACCGATGCAAAACTCAAGGAAATCTTACCATCATTTATCGAAGAAAAGACGCATCTGTTCCATCAAAGGATTGCGGTTCAGGTGGTGAAAGAAATACTCAGAAATGAAGCGGGAAAAGTAATCAATCAATAAAATAGTTATGACAAACATTGAAAAGCTGAACAAGGTTTTTTGCGAAGTGTTCTCGACAGATGAATTAGCACTGAATGAGAACTTTGACAAATGTAATGTGGTAGGATGGGATTCCGTCCGTCAGTTAAGTTTAACAACGGCTGTTGAAGACGAATTTGACATCATGCTCGATGCTGAAGACATTTTGGAGTTCACATCATACGATAATGCCAAGAAGGTTTTGGCCAAATACGACATCGAATTATAATGGCTAATTGGAATATAAAAAATGTAGCACTTCGTGGTGTAACAGGCACTGTGCCTAACAATCCGGTGAAGACAGCCGATTTTCCTTTTTTTACAAAGGAAGAAGCGGATTTATTTGATGCAACGGTTGGTATCAAGAATAGGTATATTGCATCTGCAGACACTTGCGCCTCCGACTTGTGCTTAGATGCGGCAGAACGGTTGCTTGCTGGACTGAATTGGGCAAAAGAAACCATAGATGTTCTGTTGTTTGTGTCGGTTACTGGTGATTACAAGACTCCTCCCACATCGGCAATTCTTCAAGATCGTCTAGGCTTGCCAGCATCGACTTTTGTGTTGGATGTACCGATGGGGTGTTGTGGCTGTATTTATGGTATTAACGTAGCGGGCAATTTGCTTTCTGCAGGAACAGCTAAAAGAGCTTTGGTTTTGATTGGCGACACGGCCATGCGGATGGGCTCTCCAAAGGACAAGAGTCGTGGACCTCTATTCGGAGACAGTGGTACTGCAGTGGCCTTGGAGTATGACACAACCGCCAATGACATTGTTATTGATTTCAACACCATGGGCTCTGGATATACGGCTTTGATGACCCCTCATGGTGGATATCGTCATCCTATAGATAAAGAAACATCTTTTAAATACGAGGATTTTGGAAATGGTATTATTCGTGCACCCAAAGATGCCCTTATCATAGGAATGGATGTATTCTCCTTCGCCATCACGAAGCCGCCCGTTAACGTTAAAAAGATGCTTGACGAGAAAGGACTGGATAAGGATAAAGATATTGATTTCTTCTTGATACATCAGGCCAATAAGTTGATTGTTGATCGGATAGCCAAAAAATTGAAACTGCCGTTGGAAAAAGTGCCATACAATCTCCAAAAATTTGGCAATCTTGGTGGTGCATCCATCATTATGCTCATGGCATCGGAGTTGGCAGATGAGTTATCGCAACGGCCTTTGACTTTGATGTGTTCATCATTCGGGTTGGGATTGACATGGGGAACCATGTTGTTGAAGACCCGACCGATGTTGGTTTTGCCTATTAATAAATACTAAATAATTGATATTATGAATATTGGCTATTTATTTCGATTGTTGTTGCGGGCTCCGCAATATGCCCAAAAGTCCAAACAAGCGGGAGACAAACGGCCTGTCGGTACGATCAAAAAAGAGATAGTATCGGTTTATCGTAAATATGGCATCAAAGCTTCCGAATACTTATCCAAGGGACTGGGGACACTTTCAGATGAAGAAAGAAAGGAGTTTTTGCATAAACGCTCCATACAAGAGGAAAACTTAAAAAAATATGACGAAAACAGACGATTTCTTGCCAAGTATTCTGGTTTGGAATGGGAAAAGACTCGAAAGAAAAGAAGACAACGTAAAAATGCTTACATCAAACATTATCACATGGGTAAGCATTGCCGAGTGCAATATGGCGTCATTTTTATTGCTGAACATCTTCATGATGGGAAACTGGTAATTGGAGATAATGTGTTGTTTGCGCGAGATGTTGACATTGATTTCACGGGAGATTTAGTCATTGGTAATGGTGTCTCTTTTGCAGAAGGTAGTAAAGTATTGACTCATGATCATGATTTTTTTGGTTTTTACGATGATAGAGAGTTGATTCCGTATGCAACTCATAGAGCGCACAATACTCCCTTGACCGTAAAGGATAATGTGCTGATAGGAGCACGATCCATCATTATGCCAGGAGTAACCGAAATTGGAGAAAACTCAATTATTTCGGCTGGATCAATTGTGACAAAGCCAGTTCCTGCAAACTGTGTGGTCTCAGGAAACCCAGCTAAGATTGTGAGTAAAATACAAGTAGGTTCACGAGTGTTACAATATCATGTTGATTAATAGGAAAGCATTATAAAACATGAGAAAAGATAAGATGAACAGGGATTATCGTTTTGATATTGCACGAGCAGCGGCAATGACCTATGTTGTCGCTTTCATACACCTATTTGGATATGTATATAATGCAAAATCAGCCGCCCATGATTGTATACAAGGGTGTGATGTGTTGACAGCTTCTTGTCTTGCCCTTTTCACGTTTGTATCAGGTTATCTTTTAGGAAAGAAATATATCTTTGGAGGAGTAGAGGAGGGGAGTGTTTGGCAGTTTTATAAAAAGAGGTTGCTTCGAATAATACCGCTTTTTCTCTTGTCTGCTTTTGTTTTATGGATTATTGGATTTAACAATACAAGAGCCACAATACAATGCGTGCTATGTATCTCTCCGTTTTTAAGGCCAAGGCCATGGACTCTGTGGTACATTCCGGTGATTTTGATCTGTTATCTTATAACTCCTATTGTAAGTAGAAAGAACTTTTTGTGGCGTTTAATTAGTGCATCGGTAATTATCATCATCATCTTAGCTCTTGGTTATGTGTTCCCTGATATTGATTGGCGCTTTCAATATTATAGTTTCTTTTATTTAGTAGGATTGGTTTCTGCCCCTTATTCTGATTGGAAGTTTGAAAAAGCCTCGATTCTTAAATGGATAATAGCAGTACTATATATTGGATTGTTAGTAATTGCTCATTATTTCTCTCTCAATGTTATTTTAAAGCGATTGTTTTCGGGTATTGGTGTCTTTGCACTCTTATTTATGTGTGAAGGACTCGCCAAGATGGTGTTTAGAAAAGATAATGTTATATCCAAAATGGTGGTTGATGTGAGTTATGCTAGCATGGCTTGCTATTTGTTTCACAGATTCTTTTTTTGGTTGGCCGAGTTGCTATTAAATCCTACATCACATGGATTAAAATGGTTATATATGGTTGGGTTTGTTTTCCCGATAATTATTGTCTTGTCATATTATATTCAATTTGGATACGATAAATTGATAAATAGTCTGTAGCAAAGTTGTACTGACAGTCAATCATTGAAAGTTTTCTTTCGAGTTTGTGTTGTTATTAATACGAATAGAGTACCGTTAGTAGTCAGTTTAAAGACAAATGAATAGCACGATAGTTATTAATAAAATTGTAATCGCCGGAGACCTTCTTCCTTCTGGAAAAAACAAAAAGTTATTTGAAGAAGGGAATGCCAAAGCAATCTTTGGAGAGAAAATCATAGACTTGTTTGGCAAGGCTGATTTTTCTATTTTCAACCTTGAAGGTCCTTTGACAGATTCCAATAAGGCCATGGAAAAAACGGGGCCTGTGATAAAAGCTCCGAAAGAATGCATTAATGGTATTAAAGGACTAGGGGTGAAAGCTGTTGCCTTGGCCAATAATCATATTACAGATTGTCAAGAAGATGGATTCAAGGATACGATAAAGTTGTTGGATGACAATGGAATTGACTATCTCGGTGCTGGAGAAACTTTGAGTACTATTAAAAGAAGTATCAGTTTATTACTTGGCAATAAGAAGATTTGCATCTACAATGTCTCGGAGATGTTCTATAATATTCCTTCTGCTTCAACCGCTGGCGCAAATATATATGATGAATATGTAGTATGCAACGACATTAAGGAACTGAAACAATCCCACGATTACTTGATTGTTATTTATCATGGTGGTACTGAGGAATTCCCGTATCCTACGCCATTATTAAGACAACACTTTCATCGCATGGCAGATTGTGGTGCTGATTTCATTACAGCTCAACATACCCATTGCATTGGTTGTTTCGAAAACTACAATAATGCTTATTTGCTCTATGGTCAAGGTAATTTCCTCTTTGCTCGGATGAAGAATGATATGACTAAACATGGGTTGATAACAGAAATAGTACTCTCGGAAAGTGGTGTAGATATAATACAACACGCAGTAAGTGTTTCTTCAGATGATGTTGTTAGATATGACGAACCACAAGATCTATCTTTATTTTATAAGCGGAGCGATGAACTTAAAGATGAAGTGGAGATCCAAAAGAAGTATTATCAGTTCTGTTATAATTCAGCCATTATTAAAGACAGGTTTTTGGAGTCGTTCCGAGGTGATTCTTTATATTATAGATTAATAAAGAAACTGTCAGGAAAACTCTATAAAAAGCACCTTTTGGAGAAATTTAATAAGGAACAATTAATGCGTATCTCAAAGTGCATGGAAAGCGAACGCTATGCGGAAAATATGTTTGCATGTGTTCAGTATATGATGGAAAACTATAAGTGGAAAAAAATATAATTTGGGAATGGAAGAGATTAAAGTAATGCCTAAACCCGAATGGGTTTCTTGGGATGATATTCATAATCTGCTTATCGAAGCGCATAAAAAGAATATCGAAAAAGGAATCACCATGAATACCACAACTATGTCGGGGGAGGAAATCAAAAAATACATAGGCGAAGAAGGACGTTGTTTTGTTGCGTTTTGTGGTGATCAACTTATAGGCACTACTTCGGCGCGTATTACGATTGGGGAAAAATGGTACGATAAGGGCAAAATCGTTTCAAAAGGAGCCATGTCAGCAATATTACCTAAATTTCAGGGCATGGGAATACTTGAGGAAATGAATGAACTCCGGGATGCCTATATTGCAGAAAAAGGTGTTCAAGTATTGGAAGGAGATACTCCAGAAGAGAATACGGTTGTGAGAAAATTCGTGGCAAGAAATGGTTTTAAAGAAGTGCGTTTTTTTCCGGCTTTCCAACAAAATCATTTTTCTGTATATTTTGTAAAATGGTTAGAAGGATGTCCATTCTCCGATAAATATATAAAAAGGTACTTTACTATTTCAAAAATATTGACAAAAATTCAATATAAACCAGGAAAAGTTGAAAGATCACGAATACTTTCTTCCATTTGTAAAAAGATAAGAAACAGGTTAAATATAGATTAGTTTTTTTTATTTTTATGCAGAAGGTTATTGTTATTGGGCAAGGATTTACTGGTCGTTTGAGTATTGTCCGCTCCGTCGCACAAATAGGATGTGACATCACTCTTATTGTGCTAACACATCGCAACAAGACCGATGGCGGTTTGATAGAAGACAAGCCGATAGATGCATATAGCAAATATGTGAATCGTACACTCTATTGTGAGACATACAATATGGAAATGCTTATCGATTTGCTTCTTACTCAATGTGTTGACCTTGACCAAAAGACCTTCATTTTTCCTGATAACGATTTTTCGGCAGCGGCCATCGACCAGTCATTGGATGTCTTGAAGGATCATTTTTATTGTCCAAATATCAATTGGAAACAAGGTGCAGTTGTGGAATGGATGAATAAAGAGCGTCAAAAGCAGCTGGCTCAAGAAGTTGGGATGAATGTACCGAATTCGTCGGTTATTGAAATAAAGGATGGAAAATACATAATCCCTAACACGATTACATATCCATGCTTTGCAAAACCATTAGTTTCTTTGGTAGGGGCAAAGTTAGGCTTGAAAAAATGCAATAATAGAAATGAGTTGGAAAAGCATCTGACTCAATTGCCGACTTTGAATGAAAGGTATAGAAACATAAAACTATTAGTTGAGGATTTTAAGAAGATTGACAGGGAATTTGCTTTGCTGGGCTTTTCTGACGGACAAGAGGTTGTGATTCCCGGAATCATCGAAATCATGCAATTGGCTCACGGCACACATTTCGGCGTAGCAGTGCAAGGCAAGGTTTATCATGCGGCAGACAATGACCTCTTAGAGAAATTTTCGAAGCTTATAAAAAAGATTGGTTTTGTTGGCATTTTTGACATTGATTTTTATGAAAGTGAAGGTTTGATTTATTTTGCTGAGATTAATATGCGCTTTGGAGGTTCAGGATATGCTTATACCAAAACAGGGGTCAACCTGCCGGTAATGATGATTAAATCATTTTTAGGTGAAAATATTGATGGATTGAATAAGAAGATTGTCCAAAGTGCAACATTTTTCAACGAAAGGATGGCTTTTGACGATTGGTATAATGGATATATGAGTACCAAGGACTTTTTACGTTTAAAAAAGACATCGCAGATTAATTTTATTAATGACGAAAACGACACTCAACCTCAAAAAGTATTTATGAGGGATTTTAGAAAGAAGTTCTTGAGGAAAACAGCCAAACATTTTTTTGGTCGGTAACAAAGACTTCTAGTAGTCAGTTGTATATTTAACAAGAAAGATGAATACTATCCTTATTGTCGGAGACCTTTTCCCCACCGAACATAATGTTTCATTCTTTTCAAAAGGAGACATCGATACATTGTTCGGAGAAGAAATAACGCAGTTGTTCTCTGGAGCAGATATTTGTGTCTGCAATCTTGAAGGTGCTTTTACCGACCATCTGGACAAATGTAGAAAAACGGGTCCAGTAAAGGTGGCTTCGACAAGAGCTGTTGAAGCGTACAAGAAATTGGGAATAGACCTGTGCCTTTTGGCAAACAACCATGTCACTGATGGCGGACACCAAGGTATGATAGATACGATGCGCACTTTGGATAATGCCGGAATCAAGCATATTGGTGCCGGTAGAAACCAAAATGAGATTGTTCGTTTTGTTATTCAAAAAGTTGGTGGAATAAATATCGGTTTCTACAATGTCAGTGAAACCATGTATAATAAACCCACAAACGATACGGCAGGAGTTTGGTTGTATGATGAATATGTGGTTTGCCACGAATTGGAACAGTTGAAGAAACAATGCGATTATTTGTTGGTGCTGTATCATGGTGGAATTGAAAAGTTTCACTATCCATCGCCAGAGATGAGAAAACGATTCCATCGCATGGCTGATTGCGGTGCGGATATGATTTTTGCTCAACATACGCATTGCATTGGATGCGAGGAATATTACAATGGCTCATATCTACTTTATGGTCAAGGTGATTTTTTGCTTAAGAACTTTGCTCCAGGACTAACGGATACGGGGTTGGTTGTGGAATTAGTCATAGAGAACGGGCAAGTTCAGATCAAGAAACACAAGGTTAAGTCTGTTGACAACCTCTTTGTGCGTTATGACGAACATCAGGATTTGTCGGAATTCAATACTCGGTCAAACATGGTTGGTGATGAGGATTATGTATATCAAGAATTTCAGGAATTCTGCGACAAAGAGTTGCGTTTATATCTTACTGCTTTCAAAAGTCCATCAAAGCTTAGGCTAAGATTGAAAAGATTTTTCCCGAAAGCCTATAAAAAATGGCTATACCAATACAACGAAAGGGATTTGGTGTTTGTGCTTCATACCTTACGTTCTGAACAGAACAGAGAGACTGCAATTGTTGGAATAGAACATTATTTGGACATATAGTATAAAAAAATGAAACATAAAGTCGTTATAATAGGGCATGGTTATTTGTCACGTTTAGGCCTTGTCCGTGCAGTAGCAGAGATTGGATGTGATGTTACGGTTATAGCGACGACTTCGCAGTCTGACAGAAAATCGCTATCTCAAAAATCGATTGATTGCTACAGCAAATATGTAAACCATTACTATTGTTGTCCACGTAAAGATAACGAGGCATTGATTGCTTTGCTATTGGATAAATGTGCAGATTCGACACAAAAGGTGGTTCTGATTCCTGATGGAGACGACGTGGTGGCTGCCATTGACAATAATAAAGAAGTTTTAAGAGAGCATTTTCTGTTTCCTCATATTGTCAAAGAGCCATCTTCGATGGAGTATTGGATGGAGAAGACGAATCAGAAACAGTTGGCCGAAGAGGTGGGACTACATGTGGCAGAAGGTCGGGTTATAGAAATAACGGATGGACATTACTATATCCCGAAAGAGATAAAGTACCCCTGTTATAGCAAACCGTTGGCAACAATGACTGGTGGTAAGGGGGGAATGCGTCGATGTGACAATGAAAAAGAATTAAAGTCTGCGTTACAATATATTATAGAGAATAGGAATAGGACTGAAAAGGTATTGGTTGAGGATTATAAAGAGATTGAGACGGAGTATGCTCTATTGGGTTTTTCGGATGGGGAAACAGTTATTATTCCAGGCATATTGGAGTTTTTGACTGTTTCTAAACACAATAAAGGCATTGCACTGCAAGGAATGGTCAAGCCTATTGATGGGTTTGAGGAGGTCGTTGAGAAATTTAAACGATTAGTATTGGATATCGGTTTTGTTGGAGTATTTGATATAGATTTTTATAAAAGTGGTGGTTTGTACTATTTCTGTGAACTGAATTTACGGTATGGTGGTTCAGGTTATGCTATCACGAAAATGGGGGTGAATCTTCCGGCGATGATGGTAAGGTATTTTTATGGAGAGAGTCTGGATGGTATGCAAACAACCATTACAGGGAGTGCGACTTACATAAATGAACGGATGTGTATGGACGATTGGAACAGCGGTTTTATTTCCTATAAAGACTATCGTAGATATCAGCGGACAGCAGATATTAGATTTGTTCCAGATGTCAATGACCCAGCACCAGAAAATGCCTTCAGACATGAATATAGAAAAAGGATGCTGGTAAATGGGGTTAAGTCAATTATGAGAAAATAGCATGAAAAACAATCTGTTGAGGATAATGTTTGGGATTGGCTTTTTATGCGTCCTATCTATGGGGGTGAGTTGTGAGAAGGAGGATATTGCATCATTGTCGGGTAAGGATGTGATGTCGAGACAAGATGAAGATGTATGTTTCTATGTTAATCAAACAATATCTATTGTTCAAGAGTTTATTGAGCAAAGTCAAAGAGGAGGGAAGATAGTAGCTGTTGATTTTGGCATAGGAGATAATAAAAGTCTGTTGGTGTTTGATAATGGTGAGAGTGTAGCGGTGAATTTAGTTATGCCACAATTTCGTATTGGATATCCAGATATAACAGTAAAACTTAAAGATGGTGGATATTATTGGATTTTGAGAAAAGCGGGAGTGAGAAGAATGAAAGAGCTGGCGATAAGAATTGGTGGAGACATTCCTCAAGTAAAGTATGGGAGAGGTGTTTGGTTGTGTCGAATAGGAACGAAAACGTGGGAACCGATTGAGACAACCGATACGTCCAAAATGCAAATAGACCTTTTTTCATTTTCAGGATGTGCTTCAGCAACTTTCTCAACAGGCTGTCATGCTGATGTAGAGTGGGAAAGAAAGATATTCATGCTGCGCTCAGATGTGCCAAATGAGTCTTATTATAAAGATATTTTTTTAGATGCAGGATATGCATTAACGGATAGAATTTATTTACCAGCAGCAGCATACTTGGGATTGTCGATGGAGTATTTCTCATCCTCCCTAGTTGCAGATACGGTTCTTCAGAATCAGATAATAGGAGGAGATTCGCAAGATATTAATGGTCGGTTATTATATCCAGATGGGCAACCAAGATATAAGATGTTGTTTGTGGTTGGAGGTGATTCAAAGACGCATGCCAAGTCGTTAAGAGAACAAACCCGTGAAAGAATGAGAGATTATTATTACAGAGGTGGTAGTTATGTTGGGACATGTGCTGGGGCAGCATTCGCCTCTAGTGGGTATAATAGTAATGATAATTACCCATATTACTTACATTTATGGCCATATTCCCATGTTTCACCTAGAGTGCTCAATTCTTCCGTTGGTATGAAGATGACCTCAGGCTCCCCTCTGTTAAGATATTATAGCTATGGAGGCGATAGTGTGGTGGCCAATGTGAGACATAATAAAGGTAACTATGTAGACCGTTGGCCTGTGGGAGCTGAAATACTAGCATGGAATGATACGACAAGTGATTCCTTATTGCAAGGTAAGCCTGCTATTTGGTCATATAAAAAGGATAATAAAAGTGGCAGAATGGTGGTTACTGGGTCGCATCCAGAAGGCTATACCGGTGGGGAACGGAGGGATTTGATGGCTGCAATGATACGGTATGCGATAGATGGACGAGGTGTTTCGCCTATCAAAGGCGTGTTAAAGAATGGTGAAGTGAGGGAGATGCGTCGCACTACGGAAGATAATGACCCCAATTATACAAAGATTGGTGATTTGCAGTATCATCATTTTGTTGTTTATATACCTCATGGAGCAGTGAATGTTGTATTTCAGGTTTCTAGTTCTACAGAATGTGATATGCAGTTGATGCTGTCTAATAAAACGATACCTTATATTGGCAATGCGAATTATGTAGCGAGTATGCCTGGAGCAAACCAGTCATTGCAATTTCCTACATTGGAACCGGGAATTTGGTATGTTAGTGTCAAGTGCAACACTACTGTGACGACGACGACAGAGGAATGGGGGCAGTCATATATCGGCAGAACAGATGTGTTGAATGGAGTGCCGTATTCAATAGGAGTTTCGTGGGATATGATTTATCGTAATAACTAGATAAACTATATGTGTAGTGCATAGGATGAAGGATTGTATATGGGTTTGGGTCAAGCTGATTCATAATAATGGGTAAATGATTTTCTAGTATAGTATTTGGTAAGTATAAAAAAAGATAGGTGATCAGTTTTAGCAAGTATGTTTTGTAATCAATTGGGAGTGAGTATTAATAAAGGAAACCTCTAAAAATCTTATTTTGGGAGGTTACATGAGTAGAAATTGAACGAAATCAAGATGAATGTGTTAATGTGGAAATTTGGGAGTCTTTACTAGCACAATAACGCATAATGCACTACAAAAAAATGTTTTCAATTTTATACAATTTCTCTCCAATAGCGATACCAAAGCACTAACTGCTAAAGGTGATAAAATAGAAGTTACCTAAAGTATAGAGATTATCAGAACGTAAAAAATGTGTTTTTACGATGGCTTCTAATTATTTAATTCTTGGAGTACCTGCGGGTGGTTTATTCTTGGCGAGACAACTACGAAAAGCGTGGCCAAAAAGTGTTATCTATGCTATAGGGGATTCCTCACATGATATTGGCAGTTATTCTAATGTCATCAACCACTATTTTGAATACAGAAATATAAATGATGTTAGTTTAATCATAAAAAAAATCCATGATGATATAGGAGGAGGTAAGATAAAGACTTTTATGTGTTCTAACCCGATCTTGGAATATGTGGTAGGGAGTCAACCAGGATTATTTGATTTTTTGGAGTTCGAAAATGAGTTTAAGGTATATCAACAGTTTGTTGAAAAGGAAAGAGCTAAAAGTTTGTGTCATGATTTAGGGATAAATACTCCTGAAGAATATTCTTTACAAGAATTGTCGTACTCGAATATTCACTATCCAGTTGTTGTAAAACCTTTATATAAGGGTGTTGCAATTGGAGCAAGCAAATGCGAGTATATCATGGACGGAAAAAGAATGGATGATTATCTGAGAAAGATGGACAGTTTGGGAATTGAGCGAGAAAACTTGATATGTCAGCATTATGTAGAAGGTAATAATAGTTGGGAGTATGGGTATGGCGGTTTTTTTAAAAATGGGAATCCCCTTATAGATATTTGCTTTTATCAGCTTAAACAAGTCCCTCAAGGACTATGTTGTTATAGTGTGGAAGTGACGGATGAATCCATAGAACAGCAATTGAGAGACTTTGTTAAACCGCTACTAAAAACGTCGAGATACAATGGATTTCTTGAAGTTGATATTAAACAAGATTCAAAAACGAAAGAGTTGTATCTTCTTGATATTAATCCTCGTCCATGGAGATCTGTTGATATATTATGTGGGAAAATCGGTAAATCCTCAGTTTTCGCTCCAGTATCCAATAATAAGAAAGTAAAATGGAGATATCCCTATCGAGCATTTCTGTCTAGAAGAAATAAAGATAATGCAACTTCCAGTGAATGTAGAGTGTTTGGTAAGGGTTGTGATAAGAATGTGATTTATTTGTATGATAGTCATGATATGAAGCCATTTTTACATCAGTGTATTTTAGATGCAAAATCATCAATTGATAAAATATTAGCAGTATTAAAGAAGAAATAGTTGCACATGGAAGGTATTAAGAATATTCTAAAAAGAACATTATTTTATAAATATGTTTATTCTCCGTGGGTTACAGTTCGGAGAAATCGTTTTTATGAAAAGAGAAGATCAATATTTAAACAAGAAGCTCGCTCGCTTCTACAAAGATTTGTAGAGTGTATGTATTCAGAACATATTGATTATTGGTTAGAATTTGGTACATTGTTGGGTGCATATAGAGATAGAAGTTTTATTCCGAATGATTTTGATATTGACGTTGGAGTGTGGTTGAGTGATGCAAGACGGGTGAATGATGTACTGAAAAAGAATGGCTTTAGATTAGTTAGAGAATTTCATGTTGTAGGAGAAAATGGTTTAGAGCAGACGTATGAATATCACGGAGCGACAATTGATGTTATGTATTTTTACAAAGAGGAGAACCAATACTGGTGCAATGGCGTAGTCCTTCCTTCGAAATGGCACGAAGTAGTAAAAACACAGGTTACAGCACATTGGTTTAAACCTTTTGCCACTAAGCAAATGGAATTTCTTGGAATACAGGTGTCTATTCCTGATAATATAGAAGAGCACTTAATGGAAATTTTTGGGGCAGGATATATGGTATATGATCCGAATTTTCCAGGAGATTTAAATAAGAAAAGGTATTCACTGGATGATAAATGGGGTATGGGTTTTGTCGAATATTAAGTGATACAGATATGGCTTAACTGTTTGAATAAATTTTATTTAGGATATCTGAGTGTATGCTATAGGTGATAAAGTGGAATGATAACATATTATAGGAATGGATTATTAATAGGAATAGAAATATGAAGAGGATTCTACATTATGTTGGCAGTATGGATTATGGTGGAATGGAGGCGGTGATAATGTCTCTTTATAGGAATATAGATAGGTCTGAATGGCAATTTGATTTTGCGGTGCATGGAAATAATCGTGGATACTATGAAGAAGAAATAGAAAAGTTGGGCGGGAAAGTGTTTCGTTTCCCAATGATGAGAAATAATCCAAGATTATATAAGAGGCTGTGGAACCAGTTTTGGCAGAAGCATAAAGAGGAGTATTATGGATTTCAGATGCACACTAATTCGTTGGCTAATATTGTAGCACTGAAAGCCTCTAAAAAATATGGTGTTCCTGTAAGAGCCATTTATGCGCACAGTTCATATGCGGATAAAGGTCGCTATCAGATAATTCATGATATAATACATAAGTGGAATCGAAAACATATTACTAAATATGCTAATGTAAAATTTGCATGTTCAGAATTGGCTGCAAAGTGGTTGTATGGGGTGACCGATTTACAGCAGAATAGCGTTATTTTAATGAATAATGGAATTGATTATCATCGGTTCCGATATAATGAAGGGGCACGTACCTATATTAGGGCGCAATTGGCTCTGGAAGAAAAATTTATTCTTTGTCAAGTGGGACACATGTTGCCAGTAAAGAATCATATTTTTACAATTTCTTTGTTGAAACAATTACCCGATAATATTGTATGCATTTTTTTAGGTGATGGGACTCTACGAGGACAGTTATTAAAAAAAGTATATGAGGAGGGATTGCAGAACAAAGTGTTTTTTTTAGGGATGAAACCCAATGTTGAGGATTATTTATCAGCAAGTGATGCTTTTATAATGCCGTCACGATATGAAGGCATGCCATTGGCTGTTGTGGAAGCTCAAGTATCAGGATTGCCGTGTTTTGTTTCGGCTAATATTACTAGGATGGCACAGATATCTGATATGGTTAACTATTATGAAATAAGTGATGCTAGAGAATGGGTGGATGGGATTAAGCGTCAATCTATAAAAAAACAGCATAATAGAAATACAGTAAATCTTGATAATAAATTTGACGTGAAGGTTACTGCAAAGGAGTATATAGAGAGAATAAGTATTGTTTGAAATTGATTAAATAGGAATCTATTATATGCTTACTTTTGGTGAAAAACAATTGTCTTGGAAGGTGCTATTGCCTCAACTATTGATTTTGGCACTATCTTTGATTATTGGTGTTAGGGATCATCGTTTGATGTTAATAGCATTTGCATTTAGTCTTGTCAATATGGTGATGGGGCGAAACCTGTATGTGATTTGCCAATTGTTTTTCTTATTACCATTTACTGTTATATATAAAAGCGGTCCGACAACGTCTTCCTATTTTGCTTATACAATCATACTGTTTTCTGCATTTCTGGTCTTTCAGTCGAAGGTTAATGTGGGTAAAATAGCACTGATAGCTATTTATTTATTGGTTGGATTAACAAATAAGTTCGATATTTGGCTTAAGATGATATCCGGAATGATTATTTTGTTGTATTTTGTTAAGAATGTATCACGTGATTCATTTAAATATATCGCAATCTCATTTGCTGTGGGCGTTATTATTTCCTCTATAATAGGATTAGATAAAATGTCGTCCCCATTATTGTCAGAATATTACAAGAGTTTTAATAATGAATATATTGCAGGTGATGTTGTATATCGTTTTTCAGGATTGTATTATGATCCAAACTATTACTCAATAACAGTCGCCTGTTCTATCTTTTTTATCACCTCGCTAATAGTTGTTAAGGATATTAAGGCCATAGTGGGTATCCCGTTAGTGATCGCATTAACCTATTTTGGTACTATATCATATAGTCGACTATTCTTGGTAGCAATCATATTGATATATGCGTCCCAAACATGGGATTTAATATGGTATTCTAGGTACCGACTTTTGGTATTTTTGTTTGTATTGGTATTATTGATTGTAGGAATTCCATTGTTGCGAAATACTATGTATTATGGTTATTATAATGAAAGACTGAACACAGAAGATATATCAGGTGGAAGATTATCTATTTGGAAAATGTATATGGAGCAGATTTTCTCGTCAGCCTCACTTTTCTTATTTGGGGTAGGGGTTGGTGGAAAACTATTAAATCACGTTGGCGCCCACAATACATTTATTGAAGCATTATATGATTTAGGCTTATTTGGTTTTATACTATATGTAATAACTTTTTTTAAGGTGTTAAAATCCAATAGTCTATTGTACCGTAGAAGTTATAAAAATTATACATTCTTATTCGTTTTTCTTATTATGATTACGACCTTAGGAGTATTAACTATGAATGATATGATGTTTTATCTAATGGTTATTTGGTGCTCTTTTAATATTGAATACCCCAAAGTAAGACTATCAAAAAGTATTGTTTAACAAATATCAAACCAGATTGTTTAGATTGTTTTGGCTCAAAATAGCTGGTTTGGATGGATTTTAGTTGTATAATAGGGGGCATTATAAATGAGGAAGAATATGTTGTTGAATTGTTGGAGGAATTTCTGTTTGATATTATATTATGGTTTTGCCATTTATTTACCAATTAGTTATGCTAGAGTAGGTGGGAAGATGGCTCGAAAAATAAGGTATTATCTTTGTTCAAGGATTTTTGAGCAATGTGGTAAAAACGTGAATGTAGAAAAAGGTGCTCATTTTGGGAAAGGAACACGGATTAAAATAGGTGATAATTCTGGCCTTGGTGTAAATTGCCAAATACCAGACGGCTCAATAATTGGTAAGGATGTAATGATGGGCCCCAACTGCTATATTCACGCTAGAAATCACGCGTTCGATAGAACTGATATTCCCATGATACAACAAGGATATACAAAAGGAAAGCCTGTAGTTATTGATGATGATGTGTGGATTGGCCGTGATGTCACCATTATGGTGGGTCGGCATATCTCGAAAGGCAGTATTATTGCAGCCAATTGCGTATTGACAAAGGATTTCCCAGAATATTCAATTGTAGGTGGGAATCCCGGAAAATTGATAAAATCAAGAAAGTAAATGTAAATATATTATATTAATATGATTAACGTTATCGGACTCGGCTACATCGGTTTGCCGACAGCATTGATGATGGCTTCGCATGGAGTAGAAGTCGTAGGAACAGACTATAACAAAGAATTAGTTGCCACGCTTAACGCAGGTCAGACTACGTTTAAGGAAGATGGTTTAGATGAACTATTTAATGCCGCATTGAAAGCGGGTATTAAGTTCACTACTGAGTATCAAAAAACTGACATATATATCGTTTCTGTTCCTACACCATACGACAAGTTTTCAAAGAAAGTGGATGCTTGTTATGTGGTAGCAGCTGTGAAAGAAGTAATGAAGGTATGCCCCAAAGGTGCTACCGTGGTAGTTGAATCGACAGTTTCTCCAGGTACGATGGATAAATATGTTCGTCCTGTTATCGAAGCCAATGGCTTCAAGATTGGTGAAGACATTAACCTTGTTCATGCACCCGAGCGGATTATTCCGGGTAACATGGTGTATGAGTTACTCCACAACAATCGTACCATTGGTGCTGATAGTCGCGAGGTAGGTGAGCTTGTAAAAAAATACTACGCATCGTTTTGTCAGGGTGAGATAGTGGTAACAGATATTCGTACTGCTGAAATGACTAAGGTTGTAGAGAATACATATCGTGCAGTGAACATCGCCTTTGCCAATGAGCTATCACGTATATGCCGTCATGATAATATGGACGTGTACGAAATTATCCGTATATGTAATATGCACCCACGTGTCAACATTCTTCAACCTGGTCCTGGGGTAGGAGGCCATTGTATCAGTGTTGATCCTTGGTTCCTAGTGGGTGACTATCCCCAGCTGGCCAAGGTCATTGATGAGAGTATGAAAACCAATGATACCCAACCAGTGTTTGTTCTAGAGCGTATCTATGAAATAATGAAAGAACACAATATTACGGATAACCGTCGTGTTGGTCTTTATGGCATCACTTACAAGGAGAATGTGGATGATGTACGTGAAAGCCCAACTCTCCAAATGCTCGACATTCAAGAACGTCACCTTGCTCGTCCATTGAAAAGTTATGACCCGTTCTTCACCAACAAGGAGATTGTGCCAAACCAAATTCTCGACTTTAATCAGTTCCTAGACGAGGTGGATATGGTAGTCATCATGGTGAAGCATGACCATATCAAACAGAACTGGGATAAACTAAATGGTAAGGTTATTCTCGATTGTCACAATATCTGCTCTTTAGAGGGTGTGTATCATATATAAACTTCATAAACAATGAAGAAAGTGATGCTCGTCTTTGGCACAAGGCCGGAGGCAATAAAAATGTGTCCTTTGGTGAAAGAATTCCAGAATTATCCTGAGGATTTTGAAACTATCGTATGTGTTACAGGTCAGCACCGTGAGATGCTTGATCAGGTGCTGCGAATCTTTGATGTCACTCCTGATTATGACCTCAACATTATGAAACAAGGACAGGATCTTTATGATGTTACTGCCCGTGTGCTGATAGGAATGCGCGATGTGTTCAAAGAGTGCAAACCCGATGTGGTTCTGGTTCATGGCGATACTACTACGTCAACAGCTGCAGCACTAGCAGCGTTCTATCAGCAAATTCCTGTGGGTCATGTGGAAGCAGGACTGCGTACTCACAATATATACAGTCCTTGGCCAGAGGAGATGAACCGTCAGATTACAGGGCGTATTGCCACTTTCAATTTCTCGCCCACGCCGTTGAGCGAGAAAAACCTACAAGAAGAGAAGGCTCAGGGACAAATATTTGTTACAGGAAACACCGTAATAGATGCTCTCCACATGGTGGTTGATAAACTAAAGAGCGATAAGACTTTGAGAAACGAGCAAATCGATGTGTTAAAGACTGCAGGATACAATGTTGCTCGATTGAATGGTACTAAGAAACTTGTGCTTATTACTGGACATCGTCGCGAGAACTTCGGAGATGGTTTTATCAGTATGGTCACTGCCATGAAAGACTTGTCTGAAAAATACCCCGATGTTGATTTTGTTTATCCGATGCATCTCAATCCTAATGTGCGTAAACCTATCCACAAGGTATTTGGAGAAGACCTTACGGTATACAAAAATTTCTTTTTCATAGAACCTCTTCAATATTTGGAGTTTGTTTATTTGATGGAGAAGAGTACAATCGTACTTACTGACTCAGGAGGCATTCAAGAAGAAGCACCAGGCCTTGGCAAACCAGTACTCGTAATGCGTAACACTACAGAACGCCCCGAGGCTTTGGAGGCAGGTACGGTCAAGTTGGTAGGAACAGACCACGACCTTATTGTAAATGAGGTGAGCAGATTACTCGAAGACTACTTGTATTATGATAAAATGAGCAAAGCTGTGAATCCTTATGGTGATGGATTGGCTTGCAAAAGAATCATTTCTGTCTTTAAAGAACAATAATGAAACTCATTTTTCTTCAAAATTCAGCAACCCAACCTCGTTGCCATAAGCGATATAGGACTTTTCGGCTCGCAGGTGTTGACGGTATTGTTTATTCTTTTAACAGAAACTGGTATAATGTTAACCTCCCTGACGATATACAAATTAATAGTCTTGGCGAATTAGTCCCAGGTTCTTATTTAAAAAGGCTTCTCTTATATATATATAAGTTGCGCCCAGTTTTTAGAAAGCATAGGGGTGATATTTTTTATTGTTACGGACAGGACATGGCTTTTGTGTCTGCTTTATTTGGTAAGAAGTATATTTATGAAGAAAGTGATATTATGTATCTTGAATATAAAAGCCAATACGTTCGTTCTATGATGAAAAGATTGGATCTTTGGCTTCAAAAAAAATCTATCGCAACAGTGCTTACCTCTCAAGGATTTGTGGATTATTTGTATCGAGAAAAGCCAAAGAATGTTTTCGTACTACCGAATAAGTTGGATTCTAGTTTTCTTTCATTGACACGACCAAAGCCTGAGCATTTTAATGATGTTAATAGTTTACGTTTTGCTTTTATTGGCTTACTACGATATGAACGGACTATTTCGGCTTTTGTGAATGAGATGGTAAAATATAATCCTAGGTACGAATTCCATATTTGGGGAGATGGAGGAGATAACCAGAAAAAGTTTGTGAATAAGTTGTGTGATAGCTTTTCACAAGTACGATATCATGGCCCGTTTCGTAATCCGATAGATTTACTTGAAATATATAGTCAAGTTGATATAAATTTCGTCTGTTATGATACTAATGGACTCAATGAAAGAATAGCAGAACCGAATAAACTATATGAGTCTACATATTTTAATACACCGATTCTAGTGAGTCCAGGTACATATTTATCCAAGGTGGTTAACCAGTGGAACACAGGATTTGTCATTGATTGTTTTAGTAAGGAGTCTATATCTAATTTCTTTAGTAACTTAACAATAAAAGAGCTGAACTCAAAAGTGAGTAATTGTAATATGATAAAAAAAGAGTCAATTATAGATAATGTGTCGTCAATTCAAGTGATAATAGATTTTGTCAATAATAGTACTTCTAATGCGTAAAATAATCCGTGCCACTACAGTTCCTCAGTCTCTTGGCTTTTTTGAAGGGACAATGCCTGAGTTATTAAAAGACTATGATGTGCAGTTACTCTCATCACCAGGAGAAGAGTTGTTAAAAGAGGGGGAGAAATATGGGGTTAAAACCCATGCGATAGAAATGTTCAGACGTCTTTCTCCATGGAAAGATTTGGGGTCATTAAGGAAACTCATCAAAGTGTTTCGTAAAGAAAAACCTTACATGGTACATAGTATGACCCCCAAGGCCGGTTTGCTATGTATGATGGCTGCATGGTGGACGAAAGTACCTGTTAGACTACATACGTTCACAGGGTTGGTATGGCCTACTGAGAAGGGGTTTAAAAGAAGGTTATTGATGTTAACAGACAAGATTACATGTGCTTGTGCAACACATATAATCCCAGAGGGTGAAGGCGTGAAGAGCGATTTGATTAATGGTAAAATTACAAAGAAACCTCTTCGTGTGTTGGGCTATGGCAATGTGAAAGGTGTAGACATGGTGCGTTTTAGTAGAAGACCTGAAGTGCTGGAAAAAGCTTCACAAATTAAGGATAATAATCTGTTTACATTCGTCTTCGTGGGCCGCATTGTGAGAGAAAAGGGCATTAATGAGCTCTGTGAGTCATTTGATAGGTTACATAAGGATTATCCTGCTTCTCGCCTTTTTATAGTGGGTTTGTTTGAAGATGAAATCGACCCAATATCTGAAAAGGCAAAGGCAACTATTAGTAGCAATCCAAGTATTCTAACTGTAGGGCCTCAATATGGTGAGGATTTATTGACTTATTATGCGGCTTCTGATTGTTTTGTTTTTCCTAGTTACCGAGAGGGTTTCCCTAATACTGTGCTTGAAGCTGGTGCAATGGAGCTACCAAGTATAGTGACTGATATTAATGGAAGTAGAGAAATCATAAAGGATGGAGAGAATGGTCTTATCATTCCTTCCAAGGATTCAGAAGCTCTTTATCAAGCTATGCTTACAGTCATGACTGATAAGAATATACTCAAGCAATTATCTGAAAACGCTAGGGAGATGATAGAATCACGTTTTGACAAGGTATTTGTGCAGAAGTGCTTGTTGGATTATTATGAGGAGATAATGAATCGTTATGTATAAACATGTTTTTAAGCGAGTCCTAGACATTGTAATATCGGGTATTGCATTATTGCTGATTGGTTGGTTTCTATTATTAGTAGCAGTATTTCTTCATTTCGCTAATAGAGGTGCAGGTGCCTTTTTCTTTCAAGAACGTCCTGGCAAGAACGAGAAAATATTCAAGGTCATCAAGTTCAAGACTATGACGGATGAACGTGATGCGGAAGGCAAGCTGTTGCCCGATGCTAAGAGGCTGACCAAAATAGGTAAACTAGTGAGGAGTTTATCAATAGATGAGCTGCCGCAGCTGATCAATGTCTTCAAGGGTGACATGTCATTGATCGGTCCAAGGCCGTTATTGGTGCAGTACCTGCCTCTGTATAATGAAGAACAGAAGCGTCGCCACGAGGTAAGGCCCGGCATCAGCGGCTGGGCGCAGTGCCACGGGCGCAATGCCATTAGCTGGACAGAGAAGTTTAAGTTGGATGTGTGGTATGTGGATCACTGTACACTGTGGACGGACTTGCAAGTGATATTTATTACCATCAGGAAAGTATTGTTTAAGGAAGATATAAATCAACAGGGAGGCGAATGGGTTACCATGGATCCTTTTGACGGACATAATTAAAATGAATCATCACATTATTATAACATCGGCAGGCCAACGCGTTGCATTAGTACGCGGGTTCCAAGAAACAATACATCAATTCTTTCCAGACGGCAAGGTATTTACTACTGACATGAATCCGAGACTGGCTCCAGCAGCGTACGTTTCGGACGATTGCTTTTCTGTGCCTCGTTGTACTTCTGAGGACTACATAGAAACGCTACTTACACTATGTTTGGAGAATGGAGTAGGAATGATTGTACCAACGATAGATACTGAACTGGCTATCCTTTCAGCCAACAAAGACCTCTTTGCCCAGCATGGTATCTTTGTATCAGTTTCTGATTACGATTTCATCATGATGTGTCGTGACAAACGCAACACAGGTGTTTTCTTCGAGAAGCATGGTATTAGGGTTCCCAAGGCTATAGACAAGTATCACCCCATATTTCCGATGTTCGCTAAGCCATATGATGGTTCCTTGAGCACGAATCTGCATTATATTAGGAGTGCAGAAGAACTAACCACAGGGATTCTGGAAGACCCAAAGTTGCTCTTCATGGAGTTCATAGATAAAGAGGTCTATAAGGAATATACAGTAGATATGTATTATGGGAAGGATAATAAGGTGAAGAGCATCGTACCTCGTGAACGTATTAAGGTACGTGCTGGTGAAATCAATAAAGGATTGACAGAAAAAGAGCCTCTAACAAAATACCTTTATGACAGATTGGAAACAATTGATGGTTGTGTGGGGTGTATCTGTATACAGTTATTCTTAAATCCAAAGACATTTGATGTGGTAGGAATTGAGATCAATCCTCGCTTTGGAGGAGGTTATCCGCAGACTTACGCTGCTGGTGGAAACTATCCCGAGTTATTGATTAGAGAATACTATATGGGTGAAGACGTTCAGTATAAAGATGACTGGAAAGATCATCTTTTGATGCTACGCTATGATGAGGCCGTGTATGTGTAAAAAGGTGGTGTGCTTTGATCTGGACGATACGCTCTATAAGGAGGTTGACTTTTTAAAGTCTGGCTATCGAAAAGTGTCGGAACTTGTAGGAAAACGCTATGGCATTGACACATCGGATGTGTATCATACCCTTTTGTCATTGTACTTTCTTGGTGAAAACCCCTTTGTTCGCTTGAATGAGAAATATGATATAGATAATTCTATAGAGGACTATCTTAACGTCTATCGTTATCATCAACCTTCAATTTCTCTGTCAGACGATACTATCGCAACACTTAATTTTTTGAGAGATAAAGATGTAATACTTGGTATAATCACTGATGGTCGTATAACTACCCAAAATCAGAAGATTGAGGCATTGGGACTGAGAGAATGGTTTCACATAGATAATATCTATATTAATGAAGAGCCAACCCATTTTAAACCCAACCACTGGAGTTTTGACCAAATAATGTTCCGATGCTTTGAGCAGTATCAAGAGTCCAATTTGACATTCTATTATGTGGCAGATAATCCTAGGAAAGATTTTCTTGCCCCCAACCAGTTGAAATGGGGATCTATATGTTTGTTGGATGATGGGCGAAATATTCACAAACAGGAATTTAATTTACTGAAGGAGTATCTCCCAAAGAAGAGAGTTAATGATATAAGAGAGATAATTAATATCATATAGATAAACTATATATAAAATAATATGGATTTAGATAACAAATATGGCACTCTTGAGATTCAGAAGAATCTATTGGTCCTTTTGAAAGAGTTTGACCTGTTTGCAAAAAAAAATGATATAACATATAGTCTTGACTGGGGATCTCTTTTGGGTGCAATCCGACATAAGGGATTTATTCCTTGGGACGATGACCTTGATATCATGGTAGATAGAGCCAATTATAATAAACTTCTTAAAGCGATATTTAGTTATAAAGACTTAGATTATGACCATACAAGCCCTGAAACCATTTGGATTGGAAGAGTTCATCTGCGGGACTTTGGCCAAGGTACTACTGCCCTACCGACTCTAGACGTTTTTATTTTGGATAATGCTCCTGACAGTATTTTAGCAAGAAAACTGAGGTTGATGCTGGTTTTATGTATGCAAGGAATGATGAAAGTCAGCCTCAATTATAGGAAAGGCAATTTGGTAATGAGACTGGCAAGTATTTTTACTTTTTATTTAGGTAAATTGTTTAGCCGGGAACATAAGCTGAAGTGGTATGATAAGTTGGCACAGAAATCTAATAAACAACAAACTAGCCATTTAACTTGCTATTATGAGGAGTTCTCGTGCTTAGGAAAGTACTATCCCTCTGATTTGTTAGACCATGTCGTATATGTGCCATTTGAAACAATTCAGGTATCGGTTGTCCAAAATTACCACAACTGTCTTCAAGTGCAGTTTGGTGACAATTATATGACTCCTCCTGCTGAAATAGATAGAAAACCGAAACATATTTAATTTTAGCACATTATTAGGCGATTACGTTTTTATGATAAACTTTACAGTAGGTCCTGTACAGTCATCGGCTGTTGTACGAGCAATAGGTGCTGAGCAAGTGCCATATTTTCGTACGGCAGAGTTTTCCGAGTTGATGTTAGAAAACGAAAATCTTGTCAAGAAATTTGCTCATGCTTCAGATGATAGCCGAGTAGTGTTCCTCACTTGTTCGGGCTCCGGTGGCATGGAGGCTGCCATTATGAATACATTGACAAAAAAGGACAAGGCATTGGTCATAAATGGCGGATCATTTGGTGAACGTTTTGTGGAACTGCTAACGCTTCACGAGATTCCTTTCACTGAAATCAAGTTGGAATATGGCAAGGCATTGATGCCGGAACATTTGGCTCCATACGAGGGTAAGGGGTTCAGTGCTTTCCTGCTGCAGAAGCATGAAACCTCAACTGGTGTCCATTACGACATCAATCTGGTGAGCGACTTCTGCAAGCGTAACGGTTGTTTCTTAATTGTTGATACAATCAGTACTTTCCTGTGTGACCCGTTCGACATGGCGGCATTGGATGCCGGAGTGATGATTACAGGCAGCCAGAAAGCTTTGGCTTGTCCTCCGGGCATTGCAGTGATGGCACTGGCTCCTTCTGCGTTAAAGCGAATAGAGAAGACGAAGTGTTGCTGCCAATATCTGGATTTGAAACTGGCACTTAAGAATCAGGAAAGAGGTCAGACTCCCTGGACTCCAGCCGTTGGTGTGTTGCGGCAGATCAATGTGCGTTTGAAAGAAATTGATGCTGCAGGAGGAGATAAGGCTGAGATTGAAAGGACTGCCAAATTGGCAAAGTACTTCCGGGAGAAGTTGAAGGAATACAAACTGCCCTTTGAAATCATCAGTGAGAGCCTAAGCAACGCCGTTACGCCGCTTCATCCCACCACGCAATCTGCATATGAAATCTTCTTGAAGATCAAGGATGAGTATGGTATGTGGATTTGTCCCAATGGGGGTGACCTGAAGGACACCATTTTCCGTGTTGGGCATATCGGTTACCTGACTGAGAAGGACTATGATAAATTGATCGATGCATTCCTTGATTTGAGGGATAAGAAGTATATCTGAAAACATAATTATAGTGTTGATGAGCATAAAGGTCATTGAGAAGCCTGATTTTGTGGGCTGGGATGAGTTGGCGGAATGTCAAAGACTGGCACACGAAAGCAATATGGTTGATGGTGTACACATGCAGTGTGCAGACTATACGACAGAAGAATTAAGAAATGCAGTAAAAGACGGAGTGACTTTTGTAGCACTTGATGAAAATGACGGCTTGGCTGGAATGCTCTCTGTCGAATACAGAGGAGTAGATCGTTGGTGGCACAAAGGGAAAGGAGCTTATATCTGTTATGTGGCTGTGTTGCCAAGATACAAAGGTTGTGGGGTATATCGTAAACTTAGTCAGAAAGCAGAAGAAAAAATTGACACCGATGGTGTAGCCGTTGAATATCTGAACACTCACATAGGGAACAAGGCTGCCCAACGTGCATACAAGAAAGACGGTTATAGGAAAGTAAGGTTCTCTCCAGGCAGTGGAACTGATTATTATTCAGTAGAAATGGCTAAGTGGATTGGTGGCAGGGCGAAAAATAATATTATCTGCTCTCTAATGTATTGTTTAACTGAAATAATTGTTAGAATATTGTATAAACCTGGGAAAATAAGGAGGTTCTAACCGATTTATGAAGAAGGTAATCACTTACGGTACATACGATCTATTTCACTACGGTCATCGTCGACTTTTGGAGCGTGCTAAAGCATTGGGAGATTATCTGATTGTCGGCGTTACCACCGATAATTTTGATTTGGAACGAGGGAAGATGAGTACCTGCAACAATGTGATGGAGCGTATTGAGGCGGTGAAAGCGACAGGTCTGGCAGACCAAATCATTATCGAGGAGTATAAAGGACAGAAAATAGACGACATTCAAAAATATGGTGTAGATATCTTTGCCATAGGCTCAGATTGGGAGGGCTATTTTGATTACTTGAAAGAGTACTGTGAAGTGGTTTATCTGCCACGAACACAGGGAATCAGCAGCACTCAATTGAGAGAAGAACGTCCAATGGTGAAGATTGGTGTCATTGGTACTGGCAGTATTGCCATTCGATTTGTGCCTGAGGAAAGATGCGTGAATAGTAATACTGTTGTTGCAGCATATAATCCAAATCAAGAGGAGTGTATGGAGTTCTGTGAGAGGTATGGTTTACAATATGTGTCTTCCGTGCAACAATTGTATGAACTATGTGATGCTGTGTATATCGCTTCCCCTCATTACACTCACTATGATTATGTAAAAAGTGCGCTTCTGGCAGGAAAGCATGTACTATGTGAAACTCCATTTGTGTTCTCTAAAAGCCAGGCAGAAGAATTATATGATTTGGCTGAGCAAAAGAACTTGGTGCTAATGGTGGCTTTAAAAACGGCATACTGTCCAGCTTTTGGACATTTGGTTTCGTTGCTCAAGTCGGGTGCTATTGGCGACATTGTTGAAGTGAATGCCTCGGTTACTACATTGACGGATGAGTCTTCCGAAAAACTCAACAAAGATTATTGGGGAGGGAGTATGAACGAGAACGCTTGTTTCCCCTTGTTGCCAATTTTTAAACTATTAGGTACTGTTTATAACGAGGTCAACTTCTATTCGAAGATGAAAAATGGGGTTGATATGTTTACCAAGGCAGTGTTTAGGTACCCTTCGGCTGTTGCATCATTACAAGTCGGTTTGGGCGTGAAAACGGAAGGAAACTTGGTGATAGCAGGGACAAAAGGTTATGCGTATGTTCCAGCCCCATGGTGGAAAACGGATTATTTTGAATTGAGGTTTGAGGATCAAAATCAGAATAAGAAATTCTTTCATACGTTTGCTGGAGAGGGGTTGCGCTATGAGATAAAAGACTTTGTTACAGCAGTACTATCTCATGGCTATTTCTATACGAAGGTGTCGAAAAAAGAAAATATTGCTATGGCAAAAGTGCAGGAAAATTATTTGGAGGGGAAGAATCTTTGGATAATATAGAGTCTTATTGTCATTCCGCTCAAGTAAGTTTAGAAAGGTGTATTATTGTCTCTATATGGGGGGCTATTTCATACAGAAGACTAATCCCAAATATATTATTGAATGATATATCGTGTGCTTCAATATGGTAGTGATGGTGACCTGAAAGTTGCCATACGGCAGTTGATGCCCTTGGGCTGTCAGGGGTTGATACAGTCAGAGGAATGGTTTCAGTGGCGTTATACACAGAACCCATCAGGTAAGGCTATTATCGTAGGTGCGTTCGAGAATGAACGCATGGTGGCCTGTATGGTGGTTGAGCTATTCTGTTTAGTGCGTTCGGACAACCAGTATTTATGTGGATGTGTCAGCGTTGTGGCAATAATGGATGGATTCGAGAAAAAGAAGATTTTATTGGACCTCACCACTGTAGCAGAGAAGGAGGCAAAGATTCGAGGATTGGATCTCCTCTTTGCGTTTGATAATGAGTATAACCAACTGAGAGAGGCGGATGTCGAATGGGATTTCAATACAGTTGAAATGCATCACGAGGTACTGACATTGAAGCCAATCCGTTCTATCTTTCGTCTATCTGATATACGGAAGGCGTTTGTGCCTAATCGTTGTGTGGCATATCATCCTGTAGGAGTTGAAACTCTCAGATTCGATGAGTTGGCTAAAGGATCTGATGATTATGTTGGACGACTCATTACTCCCGATATGTTGAGGTGGCTGATTACTTTTACTGATAAGGAATATGTTGTAATTGACAATAACGATGTTACCGTTATTGCAATTGTAGGGCGTAGGGGAAAGCAAAAGGATGTAAATCTTCTAACGTCGTATTCGAAGATGGATGGGGTTAATCCAAAGATGTGTCAGAAAGGTATACTAGAATCTATTGGTAAAATGAATACCCCAGATGAGGTGAGCTCTGTCGTGGGTGAGCAATTGTTGGCTGGCGGTGGTTTGTTGAAGAGTTCGTCAAAGTTGTATTATGCGTATAAGGTGCTTAAGGATGGGGTTGAGCGAGAGGGTGAATTGGCGACAGCAATTCATAGGTGGTTATAAATGATAGTGACTTATTGAGATAAGAATATGAAGACTTCAGATGAGTCTGATAGAATGATTCGACTCACTATCGGGGGCTTCTATTTATCAAGAATTTGAGAATTAGGGAATTTATAAAATGCACTTCTTGAATTAAATTTAAAGAAATTCAAGAGAATTGCCGACCAGTCTGCCAACAGGCAGGATAGAGAATTGGTGAATAGACAAAGTCTTTAATTGAGAGGTCTTCTTAAATAGATGAGATACGTGGAGTAATGAGACCGTAATAACCAATTACAAATGTTTCCTAGAAAATGAATCAGTCGACAGAGATGTTATTTCAGTTGGTAAAGGTTACATTGGGCAATGAGGCAACTACTTCCTCATTGCCCAATGATGTATTGTGGCAGGAGGTGTTCTCGTCGGCCGTGAAACAGGGGGTTGTCAATATTGCATATGATGGTCTTCAGTTGTTGATGGATGCCCATCCGGGGGAATCGTTTGGCTTCGATACGGAGGAGATGGAGCTATTCAGGTATAAGTGGATCGGGTATGGCTTGAGCGCTGAGAATACTTATCAGCGATATGTGAAGACGATTGAAGAACTGGCCAAGCTGTATCATGACAATGGATTTCGGATGGTCTTGTTTAAAGGGTATTCTTTGTCTAGGTATTATCCTATTCCATCTCATAGACCTATAGGGGATATAGATATCGCCATATTGGATGAGGATGGGAAGTGGTGCCAAAGACAAGCTGACGAGTTGTTTCAGAAGAAACTGGGCATCAATGTTTCAAAAGCAAGGAACACGCATCATTCTTCGTTCACTTTCAAGGGGCTTAAGGTGGAGAATCATTATGAATTTAGTAGCTTGTACAGGGCTGGCACAATAGCTAAGGAGTTTGAAAGGGTCCTACAGTCGGTGTGTTGTGAAGGAGGTGTAGATTCTGTTGAAGGGAATATCATCCATGCGTCGCCTACCTTTAATGCACTTTTCTTAATGTGGCATTTGTCGTCACATTTTTGTGGCTCTTTTATAACCATTAGACAGTTATGCGACTATATGTTGTTTGTGGAGAAGGAATATGAGAAGATAGATTGGACTTTGGTGCGCGAGGTGTTTAAGAAATATGGTTTGGAACATTTCGCACGAGTGATAGATGGGATATTGGTTCATAATCTTAAAGCAAAAAGGATTATTTATGATGATGGGGTGACGTATCCAGAAATGGAAGAACGTGTGTTGCAGGATGTCTTTCAGGCTCAAGAATATAAGTCGAGGAAAGATAGATTGTTACGTTATCCCCGTTTTGCATGGAAGTATAGGTTGGTTAGGGATAGCTCATGGGTGGACTCGTTAGTTAGTAGCATTATTATCCATCTGTTTCATAAGGATGATTTGAAGCTGGAGTCTGTAAATGGTATATCGCAATAGCTTTTTGGTCGGATGTTTCCGACACATGCAGATGCTCTCTTTTCGCATTGCATCATACTTCCTATGGTGTTAATATGCATCTCTGATGTGATTAATATAGTAGCCCGAATAGCCATAGAGGTATTTTGTTCCCGAAGCCAGTTTCTATCTCGTCGGCAGCAATATAACTATTTTCAATATTGGCAATTTGGGAATAGTTTTTGTTTCGTCCCCCTACTTCAATGAGGCTGATGCCGTTCACTAGAAGGTCGCCAATCGGGGGATATTGTATTTCGTTTCTCTCGCAAAGCATTGAGGCAAGGAATGATTCGCGCATAGTACCTATGTCGGGATTGTCGGTGAGGGCAGTCATCAGGTTTGTGTTGTTAAATAGTATCTTGTCAGGCTTGCCTACGGATTTTAACTTTCGGCTGTCACTGCGCAGGGGGCGTAGTAGGTCGGCACGTTCGAGTAGTGACATCAGATGTAGTACATGGTTTCGCGTGGTGGAGAGGGTTTCGCAGAGTGTTGTGATGTAGGGTGTGAAGGGGACAGTTTGTGCTAAAGTTGAGAATAGTTTTTTTGTTTTGAGTAAGGTTTCGTAGTTAATCTCTACTATAGCAGGTATATCCTCGTCAATGGCAGTTGTGATGATGTTTTGTACACGTTGTTTGTAACTAACATCGTCGGCAGTTTCAAGAGTGAACGGGTAGTATCCTTTTTTTATATATTCTTCAAATAAAGGGAGTACTTTTAGTCTTGTAGTGGTTTCTGATGCTATCTGTAAATGGTTGGAGAGTATCTCGCGTAGTGGTATGGGTGATAGCTCACAGATGCCGGTAAGGCCAAGGTACTCTCGGAAGGACAACCCCTGCATATGATACATGCGTAGGCGTCTTGACAGGTCGGCTTCGGCATTGACTATCTCTAGGAGTGAGGAACCTGTAAATACGATATTGATGTCTGGATAGCTATCGTAGATATTCTTGATTTCTCGTGTCCAAGTGGGATACCGGTGAACTTCGTCAAGGAAGATATGGTTAGCTCCTCGTGTGTAAAGATATTCCACTAGTTCTGTAAGAGTGTGTGTGCTGAACCAGATGTTGTCAAGTGAGACGTAGAATGCTTTTGATCTGTCGGGGAAAAACAGCTTGATATGTTGGAGTAATAGTGTGGTTTTACCAATACCACGTGCTCCTTTTATCCCTATAAGACGTTCTTGCCATGCGATGTTATTGTGTAGGTAACGCAAATAGCTACAGTCGGTTTTCTCAACAAGGCGTGCATATGACGCAATTAGTGTCTGCATAGTGTCAGTTTTATTTCAGAATGCAAAGATACAAATAATTTTCTTTGTAAAGAAAAAAAATGAGAAAAATCTTTCCTTGTAAGGAAAAATGTTTATGTACAACTAATGGCTGGTTTCATCCGCTTTAGTTGGGGGGATATTGTTGAAGTAAGAATTAAGAACTTAGAACTAAGATTTGATGGGTGTTGTTAAAGTAAGAATTAAGAACTAAGAACTATGATTTGAAGTAAGAGTTAAGAGCTGTGATTTGAAGTAAGAAGTAAGAATTAAGAACTATGATTTGAAGTAAGAGTTAAGAACTAAGAGCTATGATTTGAAGTAAGAGTTAAGAACTAAGAGCTATGATTTGAAGTAAGAGTTAAGAACTAAGATTTGAAGTAAGAATTAAGAACTATGAGTTTTTGTGGCTGATAAGGCTTTGGTTATTATTCCGCTATCTGTGTAGCTAATATGTTTATGCCCTTTCGGGCGTTTTATATTGTTAAAAAAGTAAAATCTGATAATAATAATGTCTGAACGTAAAAGGATTTATCTTTGCTTGGCTCACATGAGTGAGGCTGGGTTGGAACAGAAGTTTGTTAAGGAGGCTTTTGATACGAACTGGGTGGTGCCGCTGGGACCTAATGTGAATGGGTTCGAGGCGGACCTGGAGCAGTTTGTGGGTCAGGATAAGCGGGTGGTGGCTCTCTCTTCGGGGACGGCTGCTGTGCATCTGGCATTGATCGCTTGTGGCGTGCAGCCGGGCGATGAGGTGATTGTGCAGAGCTTCACTTTCTGCGCCTCGTCGCATCCTATCACTTATCTGGGCGCCACGCCTGTGTTTGTCGACTCGGAGAAGGAGTCGTGGAATATGGATCCTGCATTGATGGAGAAGGCCATCCTGGACCGCAAGGAGAAGACAGGAAGGTACCCTAAGGCTATTGTTCCTGTGGCACTGTATGGTATGCCGTATAATATTGAGGCGATTATGTCGATTGCCAACAAATACGATATTCCTGTCATTGAGGATGCTGCAGAGGGGTTTGGGTCACGTTTTAACGGACAGGTGCTTGGTACATTTGGTGAGTATGGCGTACTCTCGTTCAACGGTAACAAGATGATAACTACAAGTGGTGGTGGTGCTTTGATATGTCCTAACAAAGAGGCAGCCAATACAATTATGTGGTATGCAACCCAAGCGCGAGAGGCTTATCCATATTATCAGCATGAGGCGATTGGATACAATTATCGTATGTCGAATATCTGTGCTGGTATAGGTCGAGGACAAATGACAGTGGTGGATGACCATTTGCGTCATCATAAGCATGTTCAGCAGATGTATGAGGAGTTGCTCGCAGATGTGGAAGGCATTACGATAATGAAAGCTCCTTCGGAAGAGTTTGATGCTAATTATTGGCTCTGCACCATGTGTTTGGATCCAGAATTACGCGTCAAGGGACAAGAGAATGCTTATAAAAAAGTGATTACAGGTGCTGTGGGTGGTGCTGCTGGTGTTATACATGCTGTGGATTCAGCCACAACTGACTGTCAGCCGAATGATAATGTGGAGGCATTACGCATGTATATGGATGCAGCCCAGGTGGAGGCTCGCCCGCTTTGGAAGCCGATGCACAAACAGCCAGTGTATAAGAATAATCCTGCATACGTGAATGGTGTCAGTGAGTCTCTGTTTAAAGTAGGTATGTGCTTGCCTGCTGGTCCATACGTATCGGATGATGACGTGAGGTATATAGTTGATTGTATCAAGGATGGGATAGAGTAGTATGATATGTATAATAAAATGTGTGATGAGTCAGGTTGAGATTTTGTTAGAGCTATTTCGCTCTTCCGTTTTGGATAGGGATCCGGTTATTCCTGTAAATGCTATTATTGATTGGGATAGATTGATGGATTTGAGTGTTAAACAGAATATTTTACCTTGGGTATGGAATGGTATTTGTAGATTGCCGTTAAGTCAATGTCCACCTAGGCAGCAACGTATTAATTGGGGACTTTCTGCTCAAGATAGTTTGGATTGCTATAGGAGACAGAAGAATGTATTGGCAGAAATGATTGATGTATGTAATAAAAATAATATTAAATTATTACTTTTAAAAGGGATTGGGTTGTCAACGTTATATCCAGATCCACAGCTAAGACCGAGTAGTGATATAGATATCTTTTTATTTGATGATTTTGAAAAGGGAAATATTCTTTTTGGAGACGGGGTTAATAAGTTTAATCACAAGCATACGTCATTTAATTATTGTGGTGTTCATGTGGAAAATCATGTAACACCAATAGATGTAGATACAAAATATCAAGAAAAAGTAGAGAGGTATATAGAATCAGCTCTAGCAAATGTTATTAAAACTGAAGATGGGTTCTTTATTTTACCCCCAATAACGAATTTGTTATATTTGATTACTCATGCTGTCCGTCATTATGAATTGGAAACGCTTATCCCTTTGAGACTTTTTGTTGATATTGCTCTGTTTATTCAAAGAAATGAACGGGAGGTAAACACTCCAGAGTGCTATTTAATTTTAAAAAAGATGCACATGGAAAAGTCATTAGCACTTATCTTGACTGTTGCCGAAGAAATACTAAAAGTTTCGTTTCCAATGAATCACAGATACCTTATCTCAAGAAAAGAAAGAACATATATAAATAATATTTTTTTAAAGGCTCAATTTGAAAAAAAATCCCCATATATGATTGATTCTACCAGTTCGTTGAGGGAACAGTGGAAGTGGTATTTAAATAGTCTGAGACTATATAAGTTTATTCCGAAGACGGGAAAAGAAAAATTTGCTGAATTTCAACATCAGATGGGGTTTACTTTGAAATACATTCTTGGCTTACCTATGAATAAAACACTATTACATAAATGAAGTGGTGTATATAGTAGGATGTGCTATCATTCTTATGGCCAATAAAAATGTGGGATTAATACAATACAGTAGTAGAGTTATTTGAAGTGTATAATATTACGATTAGTACTTAGAAGGAGCTATCTGCAAATTTCCATCTTAGTTTTAGTTGATAAAAGAGGAGTATGCCTTGTTTGGACGCACTCCTCTTTTATGTTTTGTATTATATTACTGTCCGCTAAACAATAATGTGTAGCAGATAATAGTTTGATTGTTATAATAAAGACGTTTTCATGTTTCAGGACAAGCCCCCCTGCTCAATGGAGGCGTCTCCGGGCGGTGCTTCTTCCGAGGCCTCGGCCAGCATGATTTTAAGGTCTGCATCGGGCTGGTTGAAGAAGGTTTGCAGGTTGAGGTAGTACATCAGTACAATCCTGACCATGGTTGCAAGGCCGGAGAAACTCCAGTTGCGCTCAAGGGAGTTCTGTAGCAGGGACAACAGGAGATTAGCAATCAGCGTGACCCATATTTGGATTTTAATATATTACTGTCCGCTAAACAATAATGTGTAACAGATAATAGTCTGATTGTTATAATAAAGACGCTTTCATGTTTCAGGACAAGCCCCCCTGCTCAATGGAGGCGTCTCCGGGCGGTGCTTCTTCCGAG
>Ga0247609_10000807_pt1 | contig 40828 bp, 61 predicted proteins | sample 172DNAGHGlowgp2_FD_193487 | JGI IMG/M metagenome (GOLD analysis project Ga0247609, IMG submission 193487) | Sheep rumen microbial communities from Palmerston North, Manawatu-Wanganui, New Zealand - 1728 DNA GHGlow gp2 | ecosystem: Host-associated > Mammals > Digestive system > Stomach > Rumen ... | reverse complement strand
TGTTTTGGACATATGATACAAACATCTGTTTTGTTGTTTACATAATCCACCTTTGAGTAGTCATACTTATCACCGTGTATTTTTTTGGCTTTTTTAATAAAATCATCAGTGTTCGACCTAACACCGCCAACGCATTTTGGGCAATTTTGTGGATGTGTTCCGTGTGTATGATTGTTTGGTGTCATCCAAAACTCACCGTGTTCTGGACATATGATACACACTTTTGTTGTTGCATTAACATACTCGGTCTTAGAGTAATCATATTTATCACCGTGTATTTTTTTGGCTTTTTTAATAAAATCTTGCGTATTCATATTCAAATTTTATAAGAATAAAAAACACACTAAAACAATTTTGACATATTGTTTACACCAAACTCATACAGGGCAATTGCTAAATCAATTGCTTCTTCTTGATTTTTCTTCAAATTACCGATTTCCATTTGTTCATATAAAAAATCGTGAAGGCGTGACACATTAAAAATATTTTGTTTGTTATGTGTTAATTTAACCAATTCAGCAAATCTGTCTAAGTCTGCTTGATGATAAACAGGAACATTGCCTTTAAATGAAGCAGACCACCATTCGTTAAACTTTTGCGAAACTTGTTCGTCATTAATTTTAATATATTCCATAAGTTTTATTTCTTATCAATTTTAGTGAATCTCATATTATTTTTACCATTTCTATTTATGTTTTTTGGGACATTTAATGGTTTTGTACTAACATTTTTACTGTTTATTTTCTTAATCATAATAAATTTTATTTTTAAATTTGCCGCAGCAAAGATACGATATTTTTCTGATTCTACCAAATTTTATATATTAATTTTTGTTAATATCTTTATTCAGCATTTTCGAAGTTTGAAAAATCGTATTCCATATTATCTAACTTTTAATGTAAAAATCCTTTGCTTTAGCTATTTCACCTATAAGATGTTCATTGCCCTCAAATGGTATGCATTTCCTTATACCTCTATTCACGCCTATTAGATATACAGTATCTTTAACAACCATACTTACGATACCGGGTTTCCAACAGTCATGTGAACCATCCCAATGAAGATACAATACCTTATCAAACGGTTTAAGTACCTCAACATTAAATAATTTATATTCTTGTAATAAACTATTTAATTCTTCTTCGGTTTCCTTGGCTTATTCTATTTTTTCTATACCGGCTGGCACGAGGGTATTTTCATTTTTATCATATTCATAACCGTTATATAACAATCGACGATTGAAATCATTTTTCTCTTCTTGTGTTGCATAACGATAATAGTTAACGTAAACTTCGTTATCTATTTTTCCTTTTTCATCATAAGCGGAAGCCAAGTATACCAAAGCAGTAAGTCTATAAAAAAGTAAAGTTTGCGCATGACCATGTTCGTCATCATTGTCTTTAACAATGATATCACCCGGTTTAAATAATTTTCTTTGCCACATTTCCCAACTAAGAGATTCTTTAGATGGAAATAGCATGCATTCACCATGTGTCGAGATAGTACCGTCTCTGAAAAATTTCTTCTCATTACCGGAACTGCTTTTACAACAAATCATTGGAGTTGCTTTACGATTTCTATCAATTGGGTCAACAGAAACCAATTTAATATCACCATACGCGGGTGAATATAAGAGCAAACCTTTTGGGGCATTTTCAAGAATTGCGCCAATATCAATGTGTTTATCCATGTTAATTAATATTTATTACATCATTATTAGATTTCCTTCTTGATGATAGACAAAACCATCATCTTTATTTCTTTCATACTTTCTTCTTAAGTTTTATAATATGTATACGATAACGACGTTTTGAATATTCATCAATTGGGGGACAATCTACAATGTGGTCTCCATATACAAATTCAGCATCGGTAGGTGCATTTTTCTTTAATGTAAATGCAATATCAGTACTGAAAGTAGCTGTAACATTGCTATTTGCCGTAATTGCATATTCCAATGTCTGAATATATTTCATCGGGATTATCTCAGTAATTATTCTATCATCTATTTCTTCAGTATATACAATGTATCCGTTTGCCCTATCCTTTAATACCATTGTTGTTATATCCAATAACTGCTTGTCACTTAAAGGTGTGGCCTTATCATATATATCAAGGTTTTTAAACAATATTTTGGTATCTACGAAATCAATGTTAAATTCACCTGAGGTAAGTGCATCTACCACTTCGTTTATCTTTCCTCTTAAATCATCATCTTTATGGTCTTCCTCGTATTCCTTCTGTCTTTCAATTTCGTTTTTCCTTAATTCTTCCTCCATCTTAATCTGATTCATTGTCTTGATACAGTTCTTATCAATCGTTATTGCCGGGTCTATATATGTCATTTTATTTGTTATTAATAAAGCCTTATTTTATATAAATACAGTGCAAATATACTATAAAAAAACAAGAACGCCAAATAAATAACGTTAAATTTGTTAAAAATGCTTTAAAATTCGCATTATACGTCTATAGATTGTCCTGTTTAATTAGAATGTACTATTTATGGATATATTTAGAGATAGTAAATGGCAATATATAAAACAGAAAATGTAGTAAAAGGTGAAAAAGCCATATGGCCTTGGATGTTCGACTATAAACAGCCTACTAAAAGTGGATATGACTTTGTAGGTTGGGAATATAATGGAACGACATATGAGCCACCGTTTAGAGGAAGTCCAATGGAAAGTCCGTTCGGCCCGATTAACGGTAACGCAGAAATATATGCTATATGGAAAAAGTCTGCTTATAGTGTTGAGGTATCAGTTCCATCGGATTTAAATATAATTGCAAAAGAAGGTGACGGAATTACAATTTCTGCCGACTTTAAACAAGGCAGTGCTGCATATCCAGCCCCATATTCTGCAATTTTCGAACACTCAGTAAGTGATGATACTTGGACTAAAATACATCGTGGTGAAAATTCCAACAATATAACATATATATTTCCTGCTAAATATGGTGTGGACGGTTTTATGGTTGTTATGAATAACAGTGAAATTAACAGCATTGACGATTACCTTGCTAAAACAAAAATTGATGCAACAATTTCACAGGCCGGTGAACACACTTATGAAGTTGATATAACATCAGATAAGGATATCACATACAATATTGGAGATGAAATAGAAATTGCAGCCAACTTCAAGATGGATGGGGAAATTTGGTCCGGTGCATATCCTACAATATTTAAAATTAATGAGAATGAGGGCGATACTACATATACAAAGATTTCCAGTTATTCAGAGACGAGTGATAATATTTCATTTAAAACCACTATAAATGAAGATAATCTTAAAGGCTTCTTAGTAGTAATGAGTGATGAGGTTATCAGCAAAATTATCGAGAGTCCTAAGAATTACCTTGCAAAAAGTAGAATATATGCAAGAAAACAAGGGGATACTGGGGATTTGGACACCTTATTGGAACCGTTTGAAACCTATTTAAAGAGTAAAGGATACATAGAATCTACAATTAAAGAAAAATCACCTACTTTATATGGCTATTTAGAGGATTTGTATAATAAAGCCGAGGAAGAATGGGATAACTCAGATTCTGAATTATTTGCTTCTTCCACATACGAACAGTTAGACATTTTCAATTGTCATGGAGAAAATAATCAATATGATGATTTGGGTAATAAGGCAATGCATATGTGGCTTATCGCAATGCAACTTTCAGAACTTATACCTGATTCTGATGAAACGAATGAAGTATATAGAGTAACAAATACAATTGGAAAAACTAATAATGCCGCAAATAACACAACTGAATTGTTCCGTATTGCATATGATTTAGGTAATGAAAAAGGTTATGGTAAAACAATCCCTATTTACGGTCCGGAAGGAAATTATTACACACCGAAATCCGATTTAATGATTGCAAGGCTTGTGGCTGGTGTTATCTATTCTAAGAATTGGCAAAACCATAGAGAAACTATACCGCAAATGAGACAAGACCTTGGAGGTAGTACAATAACAGTAGTATCTAATCCCGGAAGACCAGACAAAGATTGGGGAGCATCATCTTTGAAATTTGAAACTATATATGATGATGGAGATGGAAATCCGGATAATGATGATGAAAATTTGGTTGAAAACAACATACTTCGTGCAAAAATAGGATATACTTCTAATTTAATGAGTATTTTCCCACATGCACCGGGGCCATATGCATGTGCATTCCGACAAGATTATGGTGGGTTTGGAGGTACAACCATTTGTTCGGATAATGATGTGACATACCATTATCCATTCTGTAGGAGGTTTGCTTGGCAGAATGATGATGGAACTGATATATCAAATGACGTAAAAGCATTATTCGACCTTACAGAAGACGGTAATTTAGTTAATGATAATGAAAATAATTATGGTAACTACTTTGTTGATAAACATGTATATGATGCCGCCGTGTCTGATTATAATATAATGGAAAATGAATTAATTTATGATGCCGAAGGATATTATAAACCTAATGATGAACATAGTGAAAATCTTCAAGATGTTATGGATGCATATATTGATGAAGAAGAGGAAGCATATCTTTTCAAAAAAGATGCAAGTTATACTGATGAATTCCTTGTAGTATCAGGTAATCCTTGTTCATCTGCTAAAACAGAAAGTGTAAAGATTTCCGGAGATGGTGTATACAATGAAGATGTAATCGGTAAGGATTTATCACCTTATGATAACGTAAATTCGCCATTTATGCTTCTTATAAGAAGGGCAATGAGAGCCGCAAAAGATACAAGACATATTTATGGAGATTTTGAATATGGTAGAAGAAGGCCGGGTGGTGGTCTAGTTGAATTAAATGTTAGAAATACATCTAGTTCCGGTTGTGGATTACGTGAAAATCATGGATTGCAACCTGATAACCCTAATTATTGTAATACAGCCTCTTATCCAAGTGGACATACAACAGGTGGCTGGGCGACTGCAATGATATTAACTGAAATGTTCCCAGAAAGATATAATGAAATATTCAAATCAGGATATACATTTGGCGTAAGCCGTGAAATTGCAAGAGCACATTGGCATAGTGATGTAATGTATGCAAGAGTTATTGCAACTATGGCATTACCACTTATACATGCAATGGAAGATTATACGGATACATATGATGCTGCAAACAACTATATTAACAGTGGAGGTTGGCCAAAAATTAATCTTAAAATTGTGAATAATAGTACTAAAGACATAACAATCACAAGGGAAATAGCGGGATATTTAGCCAATCCAGATGTGGATGGAAATTCGTATGGATGGTCTGGTTGCTATAATTCTTGGCCGGAAGGCGTTACACGCTATTTAGATAATAACCCAAATGGTACAATAACAATTGGTGCAAATGGCGATACAACCGAATACTATCTTGTCGATATGTCAGAAGAAACGGTATGGTATGGAACCAGAGGCTTTGCCGATGATGCAACTTGCTTACAAAACAATGAGCATGGTTATCATGTTATAAAACTTTATCAAGGCGAAGACCCAGAAACCCGTGCAAGCATACAAGACTACCCCCAATATAATGTAAAAGTTAGTATAGTCAATGACGAAGGGCGCACAGTTGTCATAGATGGTGTAGAATGTGTTGAAATTGTAGATGGTGGATATTACACATTAACGATAGAAGATAAATAGTAATTAACATATTATATAAAATTAGAGGACTATTAAGTTTAGTCCTCTTTTTTTGTCTTTTAGTCTAATTTAACATCATGAAATAATTCTACTTTTATATCATGTTCCTCTACGAATTTACGCATTTGCTCTGTAATGACATCCAAGGGTATTGAATGGTCACTATTACCAGTTTTCAGTAAATTAAGATGGTCTATAATAATCATTTTTGATTTTTCTTGCAGAAGTATTTAGCAATTCGATAGATTATATACATACCAACAATAAACGCCACGCTAATGCCTAAATCCACTAATTCTCTTTCGTCAATGTATATCATTTCTTTTTCCTTTTATTTCTTTAAATGAATATACAGCACTTTGTTCAAATACTGACAATATTCTATCATTTTTTTCACGTTCATTATTAAGTTTATCAACAAAATCTTTGGCTTCATCTAAATCGTAAAATTCATATGGAATACATGAAGACACAATTTGTCTTATTTCCGGATTGTCATTAAGATTTTCTGACCAATTTTGTCTGAATAAACGGTTTACTTTTTTGGTTTCTTCGTCGAAATAACCAATACAATATTTTATTTCCGTAAATTGATTTTTAGATTTATGCTCCATATTCGATATCTTTAAATTCATCTTCTCTTCCTTCGAATTTCTCCTTGAGTCTAAGATACTCCTTATACTCACATTTCTCACGTCTGTGCTTATCATCCTCAATGACTTTTTGTGCTTCCTCCATTGTCAGTTCCCACAAACCGAGTTTGATGCGGTTTTCAATCAATGGGTCAAATCTAAGTTCACCATCTACTACGCTAATATGGCAGTCGAAATTACCACTATTATAACATTTGGGGTTAATCACCCATGAATTTTTCAATACAGGTCTACGTTCAGATTCATGGTCATCTGAATCATCATCGATTTCAAACGCTACATATGTCTTATCGGTAAAGGTGATAATCAGTTCATTCATGTCGTAATTGTTTCTATCATTAGCGAGAGAAATCTTATCTACGACCTTACCTTTAAGTATATCATAATCGTTTTTATAATTGCTTCCGATTATAATCTGTTTATATTCATAATTCTTTTTCATATTATTCAGTCGTTTCTTTATTCTTGGCTTCTTTTGCTGCTTTACGTTCAGCCTTTTTTCTTTCTTTTTCCTCTTTTGCCAATATCTCTGCTTGCTGTTCCTCTTCGGTCATATTTCTCCATCTAACGTCTTCGTCAACGCCATTAGCAATATCTTCCCTAACCTTTGTCAGTCTGTCCTTAGAGAACTGAATTTGGTCAGCAGATAATTCACAACCGATACACATCATAGTATCTTCTTGGCAGAATTTCTCACAAGCCACACCTGTAGTACCGCTTCCCATAAATGGGTCAAATACCTTAGTATCCTTTGTTGCATATATATCAAGTAACTGTAAGCACAAATCACTTGAATATGTAGCCTTATTCAGTTTGCATGCACCGTCATTATTTGCGGCCTCAATGAAATTATATGTATTCTCATAATACTTCTGTCCAGTGTCTTCTCTTACAGATTTAACCTTCTTATTGATATTGAATGTCTTATATTCATCCTTACGACAAAGGACAAACACAAACTCTGTAATACGAGTTAGTTTATTTCCCACATTATTGGGGAGTGCCGCTTTCTTCTTCCAAATAATACAGTCAGCAATCATAAAGTTTGTCTGTCTTATAATATCGCTCATTGCAAGCCACATTACACTTGGGTTTTCAGAACCGTATGAAATATTATACAGCACAACACCGTTCTTAGAGAGTACCTTGTCAAAATGATTGAATATATCAATTGTCCAACTGCAATATTCCTCATCATTCATGTTGTCAAGACAGATATCATATCGTCTGTTATAGGTTTCAATAGCCTTTTCAGTCTTAACGGTACTCCTTGATGTTGCATAAGGAGGTGAGGTTAATACAAGGTCAATCTTAAAACCCTTTTCTTCCATTCTCTTCATGTTCTGAAGACAGTCTTCATTGTAGAAATAAACTTTTGCCATATTAATTAATTTTCATTAGTTATAAAATGTTTGCATCTTGATTCGTATAGACGTGCGGGATTATCTTTATCTTCGTATTTCCGATGAATGAAGTGTTTTAAGTCTTCATAGTTATCCCTTAGAAGAATAATTTCCTCTTCTTTTGCATACGTAACATCTTCTGTCATGTCATCATGCAAAAACAATTCGTATGATTTACTGACAGTATCAAATTCATTGACCGTGCATATTCTTCCATCATATACAACAGTGTCCCTTTGTTTAAATTTATTTTTCATTTTTATTATTTTTCTTCCAAAGATAAAACATTAGTTTAGGAAATTCCATACTTTCTTTATCATAGGTATATACAGCCCATTTGTCTTTAAACAACCGACTTTGTTTCTTTTTCAATTTCTCATCGGTATAACAAATTGCCTCATGACGTAAGATTGATATTACCTTACCGGTATCTTCGTCTTTAAACTGTTCATGCCACTGTCCGTATACTATATTTTCATTAACAGTTGTACTTTCGTATGTCATCATAATATTCAAATATTAAAGTATATACCAAATCCGGCAGATGCAAGTATTATAAATAATATTTTCCAAAAGATGTCATAATTCACGTCGACATCACGGCCAATCATTGCATTACCCAAAGTGGTCAATGTAATGTTAAACCACATTAAAAGACAGAATAATGAGATTGCAAGCAAAGCGGCTTTAAAACTGATTGAAATCCATAATGCAATACCAGTTCCGCATATAGTTGCTAAAAGAATTTTACCGAAATTATCCCTCATAAATTACCAATAAGACCTCCTTATGCCAAGTATCACTAAACCTAAGAATCCAATTAAGATAATAATCATGATTGCAAATGGAATCCAAATTGGTGCCAATATCCACCACCAACTCCAATCAATCTGATTAAGTAATTTCAGTGCAATAAACAATATAGTTAATGCACCCAAGAAACCAATGCCACCACCTGATGACTTAACAATAACTCTATCACTCATATATTATACTTTTTTAATCTCACTTCCTATTTTTACTCCTTCAACCAAGTCATTAGGTCTTAATAATAAACCGATTGGCGAACCTATATTATATCTCCATGCTTCAATACCGGTTGTTTCAAATATGTTATTGTCAATTGAGAATTTATCACCAATATGCAGAGGCTTGCCATCGTACTTTGTGCAAATTATCCAACCACGACCAACTACATGTACTTTATCTTCAACTATCATGTTTTTTATAAAACTCTTCTGGTTTAGGACATAATATAACCAATTCACTTCTAATTTGGTTTATAATTGGTTTAAATGTCTGTTTATATACTTCCCAAGGACTGTCTTTCATTGCATAAATCATCGTCCAATATTGATTTGCTTCTTGATAATCGACTATCTTACCATATTTAGCAATCTGTATACCGAATACCATTACACGTATCGAATGGAATAATGATTTCTGTCCTCTATATAGGTCGTAATCCTTGTCAACGGTCATTTTCTTGTGTGCCTTTGCAAATGCATTACTTGCTATACTGGATACCACTTGTCTTAACTTCCATTTATCAAGTTTGAAGTAAGGCTCATATCTCTTTACATCGCCCTTGATTATAAGGTCAGAAGGAAGCCAAAACATTTCAAGGGCTACGATGTGATGTTCCTTAACCATATTGATGAACGTTGACTCATTAATAAACTGATAGTCATTGACATCCTTTTTAAATTCCGCGATACCATTAACATAACCGGACAAATCAATCTCATCATCGACAATGGCAACAATGTCAACATCTGATTTATCAGTCATTGTACCATATACCCTTGAACCATAATAGAACATTGTAATGACATGTTCCATTAATTCATTCAAAAGTTTATCAGTATCTATTAAATCAGTTAAATTATACTCTTCATTTGTTTCAACAGACATTTCAATTAGTTTTTTACAGAAATATGAATTAATTTTTGTTTTCAGATTTTTCAGTATTTTCTTCAATCCTTTCAATTGTTCCATCGTTATTCACTTTAATTAACGGTTTTCCGTTTTTCATCAAGACTAATTTATAAGGGATGTATTCGTCAAGTATTACATTAATTGCTTTCTGTTGAAACAACACACAGAAATTCTTCTCATAGTATGCATTTCCAACGCTTTCCTTTTTAAGACATTCATACATTTCCTTATTTGCAATTATTACATATTTGTCCTCCTTGACTATCTTATTCGCCAAATCACTTATTGATTTCAATATGAAGTCTGTTGAGTTTTTTTCATACCATGACTTATAAGGCTTATAGTTAGGATTCAATAACAGATAGTCCCTAATTTCATTAACGGACGCTTTATGTGCCGGCGGTATTGAATTGCTAAACTCAGATTCTCCCATTCTATAGTCATCAACAAGACAAAATTCAAAATCGCCCTTATTTCTCCACATACCTAGATTTACCCAAGAACAGTCAGTGTCAGATACGAATAACTGATATATGTCAGTGTCATCCCTCATAGATGCAAGTGAAAGGAACAGTTCAATGTTGTTTCCACAGTTTATGTAGTTAGAACTATTTGTATTTGTTCCCCTACCAAACGTCGTATAGTAGACCCCTGTATTTTCAGTAACAAGACCACCATTGATGTATTCCGCTTCTGTTACGTATTTAGGCACGTAGCCAAGTTCACGTAATACATGTTTTACGTAGGGTGCATCCTCGTTGTAAACGTTTACTATTAAGTTATTCTTGAATTTCGTCATATATACTTATTTTCTGCAAAGATACTACAAAAATTTGAAATAACCAAGGGATTAACAATATTTAACCTTAGACATTATATTTTTAAAAGCGGTGAAGAATCGAGAGGGTTTTTCAAGTTATATAAATCATTTACTGATTCTTTTGTATAAACATCACGTTTATTGCTATTAGCCCACATATCATTAGAAACTTTACAATCTTTCTGTGCTTTAACAATTACACGGCCAATTCGTCTAATAAGTTCTTTTTCTCCCTTATCAAACATTGCTATTAAATTATTAAAATTTTTACCGGTGGTTTGCTTAATCGTTGAAAGTGTTTTATTAAGTGTAATATCATCACGGTTATTCAGTATTGTTTCCCTTTCTTTACGGAAAGTCAATAAAGCATTATATGCCGGACTACTATCAACGATTTCAGAAGTTGGTTGATTTTCATGACGGTAATTATAAACCAACGCCGCATAAAGACCATTAGTGAAGGCTTCTTCTTCGCATTTCAACGTGATATATATCATATCACCTATCATATAGGTAAGAGAGTTTTTTGGTTTCTCTTTGCATTTAGTTGCTATTTTATACCATGTAGATTTGCTAAAAGAACGTCCTATTTTATTTTCTTGAAAATAATGTTCAGTTTCATGCTGTATGGTATCAGCATATGTGTTGATATCAACATGCCCACTTATTGATTTAATTGTTAATCTAAGTGTCTTAGTTTCAAGATTAAAACTGTTAGGTAATTGTCTAATCTCAGAATCATATTTATCAAAATAATCTTGATTAAGGTAGTTTATATAACGATATTTAACTGTTATATCTTTTCCAAAAGCACTGTGTTCAATATCACCATCCTTATATGATATTCCCGGAACATTTGAAAAATATTGTTTTGGAATTAGTTGTATGTCCTGCATTATTTTATCCATAATATCAAACGCTACTTGTGTAACTTGGTCACTAACCCCTAATTCTTCTGTTATGACGTGACAAACGTCATTATACGTTTTACTTTCAATCAAGGTAGAATTAATTTCTTCTAATAAATAACTAAAATTTCCCATAATATTATATTTTTAGCAAATATACTATTTTTGATTCATATAACAAATAAAAAATGGGAACTTTATCAAAAAATTCCCATCTTCTATAAGTAGAATTAAAAGTTATGCCTCATCAGTTGTATCACCATAACCCTCAGCAGCCTCAATATCAACGGCTCCGGAATCATATACAAGTGCTTCTTTAAGTGCAAAACTTGCACTCTTTAACTTCTCAGCACGAAGTACAGTATCACCGTTTTTACGAAGAACAAATCCTTCTCTTGGTGAATCCGGGAAGTTCTTACAGAGTGGTTCCGGTTCCTCCATGCCAAAATGTTCCTTATCGTTCTTCATACGTTCCAACAAAGCCTCATGCCAATGGTTCTCAGTGTCCAAATCTGGATAAAGGTCTTCAAGAGTACCGTGATAAAGTATATCGATTGGGTGAATACGCTTCCAGTTATCATTGCCTTCTGCTTTCATTTTCTCAATCAATTTGTTAGTCCAATCAAGAACCTCACTTACCTCCCACTCTTTCTTAGTACCATCTTCGTTGGTAGTAGAAATGCGATAAAACATGACAATATTCTCACCTTCAGGACATCCATAATCGTAAGCCTTCTGAATCATTGATTGTTCACCGGTAAGATAGCCACATATTTCACCATATACTGTCATACCTTCATCGAGATATGGATAGATAATATCTCCATACTCAGTCCACAAGTCAGCGTTATAGTAACCACCAGTTACTTCTTGATTGATGTACTTATTCTTAATTACCTTACGTGAAGCATATACAGGACCATATACAACCTCACTATCAGTAATTCTAAGTGATTTGAACAGATGTGTGAAATCAACAAACTTGTTAAGCATTCTCTTGAAGAACGGAAGTTTAATTGGTTGATTTACATGCAGTTTACCGATAATACAACTTGTTCCGTGTAACTTAACACTAATATCTACAATATCATCTGGCTTGAAATACTGAATATCCTTCTGAAGTTGCGACGTACCGTAATGGAAGAAGAATTCACCCTCAATCATTCGGTCAAATCTCTTGACCTTTGATTGTGCCTTATTCTTATTACTCTTTTTAGGCGTTTCCTTTACAGGTGGGATAAACACCTTTACAAACAAATCATCATTAACAGTATCAAACTCCTGACCAACATATGCCTCAATATCATCCATCGTAATAGATGGGTCATACTTAATCAAGTCCTCTGGGGCAAACAGAACACCGAATGAAGGTGTATTCCTAAGAATAAGGCAACGTACACGACCATACTTGTTGAAGAAGCCGCAATATTTCTTAACTTCCGCAATAATATCAGCACCAGACTTAACAATTTCCTCTACCTCTTTCTTCAAGTTAGTATAAGTTGTAGTCTTTGCGATTGCACGTGCCGTATAATCGTCAGCCTGCTTCTGCAAAGTATCAATTTCAGACTTCTTTGAAGTATACTCTTCTGATGAACTATCAAGAGACTCAAGGTCTTTTGTCATCTTCTTAATCTGCTTGTTAATCTTAGCGGCCTTCTTGGTGAGACTATCCATTGAAGCCTTTACATTTTTTGCCTCATTACGGATGGTATCAGCCTTTGCCTTAATTGGCTCATAAGGTTTGTAGATTTCATCTACTTCTTCCTTATTGGCATTCTTCTCACGGCAACTAATCTCATAAAGGTTATTAACGGAAAGGAATTTCTCATTAAGTTGCGTCTCATTAGCGGCATATATCATAATGTCGCCTGTGTGTACTTGGTCTTTGCGTACCACAATCTGTGTACCAAACACATCTGTTTTAGCAAGGAAATCAGAACCCTCAATTGGGGTAAGTTCACCAACACGTACAATAGCAGCACTATACTCACTATTGAATGTTTCACTTTTAGTAAATACGTTTTTTACCATTTTCTTAATTCTTTTAATTTCTAATTTTAATGCAAATTTAATACTTTATTTCCACTCCGCCAAATATTTTTTGTTAAAAATACTAAAACCTTTATCATTCTAATAATTTACATTCTTCAGGTGTATACTTTTCATGAAGTTTTTCCATCCACCACTTAGTCTTAAACTTTACTTTTGGTAATCTCTGTCCTTTCATAAGTGTTGTTCTCCTACATACAACTCCTTCTTTTACATTCGGATATTTGCAATCAGGCTGTGTCCAATCATTATCTTGTATGGATTTGACAAAATCCTTTGTCAGTTTACCTCTATATATTAATTCAGGCTGAATAATCTCCTTATGAGAATAGAATAGTTCCTGTAACGGTTTTAATTCAATATAGCCCTTTTTCTTAATAAAAACATCAATTAATGCAAGTTTTAATTCATCACCATCAACATGAACACCGGCAAATGAATTTTCGCCATACCATTCAAAATAAAATGTCACTTCATCAACACCAGTGAATAATCCTTTTTTCTTTGAGTTATCAGTTACAATCTGAGATAGCAATTGTGGATAACAAGAGTTCTTGAACCATTTAACAGCATCGCCAAACTGTTTATCGGTCTCATCAAACACACGTTTTCTTGAACCGAATTGGTCAAATTTCTTTGTCCTTGGTGAATACTTTATACAAATGTTCTGTCCATCTAACTTGTTATAGGCAGCAATCTCTTCACCTAATAATGTACCGTCATCTTGAATACGGTTTATAGTATCGTAGTGTCTCATTCTTTATGAAGTTTATCTTTTACAAAATAATATGCTTTATCATAATCCTTATTATCGGGATATAGTTCAATCGCCTTATCAATTAGGCTATCAAGTTTTTCTCCCCAATAATGATGAAATTCATGCAATAAGAAACGTTTAGTAGGACGGCATTCACTGAAAACATCTACTATTGTATCATCAAACGACATAATACTTGGTATATCATGCTCTATTACGTATTTCTTAACACGTTCGATGTCATTATCCCATTCTCTCATATGAAGTCTTACATCTTGGTATATTTGACGATAGTAAAACTCATATACGGAACCGTTGTATTCCCGTATAAACTGATTTGTCAATTTAATTAACTCAGGATAATGGTCATATTCCTTATCCAACTCTTCTTGTGTTGTATTAGGATAATATATTTTGATAAATTCACACACATCAGTATAATTGCCCTTTTTCTTTGCAAATTTATTAAAGACATTAATTTCTTCATCTTTTGGTATATCAATACCTTCATCCCAAGCAGTTTGCTCTTCTTGATTACCGAACATGCCGGGGCATAAATTCAGCGTGTTTATATCAGGTGGTGTAGAACTGAAACAGAACCATCCTTTTTCTTTGGTTTGTGCAAACCAAAAACCGCCACTTTTAGTTTTATATATTTTCATCCTCCTATTGCTACGAGATAGTCATTTTCCCAATCGAATATTTTAAGAATATGAATTAAATCAAAAATGAGGTATTCGTATGTATAACCGCCGGATATTTCCCATTTGTTATCCAAATCAAGGTTAATGTTTAGATAATGTTCTTTTCCTGTTTCCCTATTAGTCCATTTATATTTCCACCTATCGGCTTTTATGTTCCATTCCCCTTGATTGGCTTGCATTGCATTCTCATAAGTCCAAGGTTCGAACATGTTGTTATATTTTGGGGCATAAACAGGTCTTTCCTTGTTGTTCCACGCATCTCCAAGTTTATCCGGACTATCTATTCTTCTACCATCAAACCATTCAATTATATGATTTACCCTTACCTCTTCAATAATGTTTAAAAACTGTTCCTTTGAAATTGTACCGAAATACATATCCTCTTCAATATTCAGTTTATTATTGAATAATTTAGAAGAGAATTTATCTTTGTCTTCAGCACTACAAAATCCTATAATATCGGTAAGAGTATCATATTTGATACGGTCTTTTTCAAGTACATCGAATATATCAGTATTTTTATATTCTTCATCCGTGATGTTTCTAATAGCATCCACATCTTTTTTCGGACACCTATATAAACTAATTCTAAAACTCATATTCTATCTTATATTGATTGAATTACTCTTAGCATCATATTGAATAACTGTTACAGGTACTTTATTATTGGCAAAAGTCACATCCAAATCAGGATATATCTCACCAAAAGTAGCCATTAATTTTGCTGCGTCTTTTATTTTCATACTATTTCTTTTTAAAATTTTAAATCATATATATCGAAATTACCGTTTCTGCACATATCAAGCATCACAAACTGTATACCATTAATATACTCTTGGTTATGAAAATGATAATGGCCATAAAACCATTTATAAATCGGATGACCATCTTCAATCAGTTTATTGTATAAATCATCCATCACCTTACGTTCAGCATCAATATCTGCTTCAAGTGTGGGGTCTTCCGTTAACCAATATTGAATACCTTCCTTGCTTATAGGTTTTGCAAACGATGGGCAAGTATGTGTTGCTACAATATCAATCTTTATACCACTCTCTTTTAATTCATTTAATGCTTCCTCATCATAAACAGGTGCTTCATCAGGCCAATATACCTTTGGACAATGTATATATGCCTCATCAATGCTACAGCCATGATATATAGCATATTTCATAGCATATTCCCTATATTTCACAAGGCGATATGTCCTATCGATGGATGTTGCGCCACCTACACAAAGTATATTATGCGTTGGTGTTTGAATGACAGTATAATCAGGTATTGCTTTGAAATACTTGCGGTTTATTTTCTTACCATCAAAATATTGAGGGTCATCATGATTTCCATGAATGAATATACATTCATTATTGAATTGTGCGGCTGTTTTGCTAAGTTTATTGAATATATTCTTATAATGTTGTTCTTTTTCAAACCCGAAACCGCAATCTCCGTTAAAAACGTACATTGTGTCAGTAAACTCAGTACGTTTCATTAACCCATTTATGGAATTAAATTCTCCGTGCATGTCACCGACAAAGCATAATCCCGATTTATTTGTTTTTATGATGTTAAGTACCATTAAATTTCCTCTACTGTAATCTTTACTTTCTTATTAAGTAATCTTTCATTGAATATTTTATGTGTCCTGCTTGGGTCAACTGATGTAATTGTTACATCTACAGTTTCTTCATCATCAGGTTCTACATCACTATCCAATACAAATCTTGTCATTTTAAGATTTCTCTCATTATCAACGGAAAGCAAATCATTTACGTTTCCTTCTAACTCTAAAATTACTTTACTCATTTTTACTTAAATTTATTTATATGTTATTTATATTTCGATAGCAAATATACTATTTTTCCCCCAAATAAAGAAGGGAGTACTGTTTAAAAAGTGTTAAATCATCCGGTGTGATATATGGAAGATAAATCGGTGTGAAGAATACTTCAGCATTCTTTAAGAATTGCTTCCATATAGCAGTCTTAATCCTATTTACATTAGCCCTTGTTATTACATCTTTTTGGAACTTTCTTAAATTCTTTGGAATATCCTTGTCTTCGACAACTTTGTAACCACCGACACATGTCATGTTCTGAATTTTGAAATCAGAATCGACATACTGATAATAGTAATCTTCATCAGTGGATGTTACACCGATTAATAATCCAATTTCATCCTTTGACTTAAAATCATCAAAGGTAACTATTTTTCCACCATCCTTTTCAAGTTTTTCTTTTATTGAGAAGAAATTACATTCTTCCTCCGGATGTTCATAATGATATTTAAATTCAGATATGATATTACGTCTTTGCCATGCAAGAAACATATCATAATTAACAATATCAGTTTTTATTTCATTTAAATCGACCCCCCATTCACTATCCATGAACGTTACATCTTCCTCATCAACCCAATATGAAGAGAATATATTACGATAAAAATACATTTTATTATCCTTGAAACTACGATAAAATGCAAATATCAATGTATCATTGTGTATACCTATTAGTATTTTACCGTTAGTTATTTTATCAAATAAGGGTCTGAAATCATTTAACTTCATCTTTGCCATTCGCTGTGTCCTCCTCTATACATTTAATTTTAATCATAGTGAAATCATCACCATTAAGCATCACTTCATTACCGGTGTCGGAACATTTTCCTTTAACAACTACATTATATAACCTTTGTAAAGGCATTTTCTGATATTTCTCTTCACATGTATCTGTTTCAAAAAATATCTTTTTGGCATCCTTATTCTTGCTTGCACCATATTGAGATACAAAACTCTCCAAACCGTCAGATGAAATGCAAATTTCTTTACATATTCTGAAAAAACCTTTTTCTAATCTGCAATAGTTGTCGAAATAACTATTGAAATCAGCAGGTTTTACCGTTGATAAATACCAAACCGCATTTCCGTTAGGGTCATGTACACTTTCAAAAAACCTTGTGTCTAATATATTGCCTCCATAGCACCCATCACCGGCCAGACAGATTGTATATTTCTCATTTTCCTTGTCAATGAACAATAGTACTACAGTACTGAGCATTTCTTCATTGACCTTATAGTTAAGAGACCATATTTTCCTATTCAGTTCCCTTAGAATATTCTCTACGACATTCACAGCATATACAGATGTATATTCCTCTAAATTCTCACATATTTCCCTCAGTTTATACTTATGCATAGTAGAGGCAAAATGAGAGTCTACACCGGATGAACATCCGTCAAATACAGCCGCGACAATGAATTTTTCATTCTCATACACAAGGTAGTCATCTTCACAATGTAAATCGTGAAGACGGCCTTTGCTTATAAGTGTATCTATCTTATATTCTTTCATAACTAATTTTTAACTTCTAATCCGCATTTAGTACATTTATAATAGTCATAATGAGAATCATGCCCATCATACGCCCAATCATGAGTGCAATATTCTTGTTTCTCCTTGAGGTATTTATCAATTAAATCCATATGTTCTTTTAATGGTTTAATATCCTCATTTATATATGTCATAATTTCATCATATGAATATTGGTCACACTTTATTCCAAACTCTTTAAGTGTTTTAACAGCGTTGTTTATAGTGTTACGGTCATCGTAATTTGAGTTAAGTTCCTTTTTTATATTAGATGAATAATCTTCGATTTCATCAAAAGAACTATATGCAATGAATGTCCTTAACTCGTCTTCTGTTTTCAACTCCATATATTAAGCGTTTTTAAGTATTAATTTATTCTTTTTATAAACTATAAGCCAACCTATATCATCAAGAATACAGCATATTGACCATAAGAATAGTGACAATTTCAATGGTGGCAATGCAACCAAAGCAAAGAGATAGCCTACAAGACATACAATGCCACTTACAATACTTGTATTATTATCATATACTTCTCTATCTTTCTCAATCCATAATTTTGCTTTGAAAGCCATTATACATTTACCGACAAATGAAGAAATAACGGTTGTATATATTAACGATGCAATAGCAAGTACCCATACATTGAAGTTTATGAAGCAAAGATACAAACCAAGTATAAAGCCGCATAACGATTCAATTAATGCAAGGTAGAAGAAATACTTAATGGCTTTTTGTCTTACCTTTCCTTGCCAAATCATACCTATCAACAAACCACTTACAGAGGCGACAACAGATTCAAACGCAATCCACTGTGCCGGAAGACCTGATATGATTGTTTTAAGCAATGTAGGATGTGCATAGGTTATTAATAAGCCCGATATTACCAGACTTATCAATAACCATTTTTGATTGGCATCAGGATGAATGTTAAGCAGATTCAGTATCTTCTTCATCATAGACCTTAAATCCATTATCCCTACGAATATTGGCAAATGCCTCTATCGGTGTAAACCATGTCTTACCATGTTCTTCATAGCCGCCGTATTTAATGTCGTAAGGTTTGTCTAACTGATATGATGATTTGTATGCAATACCTTCAACAGCGTCGATATACATGCTATACTCGCCCTCATTCAATGTAATTGTCTTGTCAGTTTCAAAATTCTTTTCAAGCCAATCCTTATATGTATTAGCAAATGTAGTGTCGATACTAACCCATAAATCTTCACCGAACAACTTGGTTAATTCATCATCATTGAATGTTTTATATTCTTGTGTCTTTCCTCGTCCATTGGTCTTATAACCCAAGAAAAGGAAATTGAAATACTTATATTGCTCTTCAATCTTCTGTATAAGTTCCCTTGTCTTCTCAACACCAAGAAGTTCCGGTATCAGATGAATTGTAATCTGCTTATAGTCATCACGATTGAATGAGAATTTAAAATCGCCAAGAATTTCAATATCTTTATCATCAGTTACCGATACGCCAATTGCAGTGACATAATCCTTAAATAATTTAAGATATTTATCATTTGAAAGAATCTCTTTGCAGTCTTTTGCATTAATGGTTGTATTGATAATGTGACCACGTTCTTTCATGTACTTGAACAACTCTTCAAGATGTGGATAAAGAAGTATGTTTCCACCACCAACTGAGAACTCAATACGTCTGTCATATCGGTCATACTCATTTGACGATAACTGATTAATTATATTCTTAAGTTTGAGGAAATCGGCCTCTTTCTCCTTCATTGAAGAATCCATGAAACAGAACGGACAACCATGTTGGCACTTGTTAGTAATACGAAGGTCAACAAGTTCAGGATATGATGGAACACAGTCACCTTTTTCGGTCTTGAAACGAATTCTTCCATCCCATCCATACCCAATCCAATAGTTACCGTTCTTTACTACACCTTTTTGAGCATTACCAATTCCAATATCATCAGGCAATGCTATTTCCTTATGTCCTTCAGTTGTCTCATATACAAATTCCGTTTCATCAGAACCACCGACAATAATAATGTCATCATCATCAATTACGTTTTTAAGGAAATCAATGCTTGCTTCAAGTTCTGTACCTTTTCTGAAACTAAGTGAACCTCTGGTATACATTCCAAAAGTTTCATACTGACCGTCTTCCTTTGCTTTCTTAGCAAGTTCAGAGTATTGTTTCATTTCCGGATAATACTGACACATTATGTCGAATAGTTTCTCATTCCAAAAGATATTTGCCGCAACGTACTTAATCTTAGCCTCTCTTGAAGCCGCAATCGTCTCGTCAAACCTATCATAGTAGTTAAGTTTAAAGATATTCAAATCCTTAAACATTTCATCTTTATTACGATAGATGATTGAATGTGTTGAACTACTGTTGGTTGCAAAACCCTTTCTGAAATTCTTTAAATAAACTGCTTTCATTTTAATTTGTTTTATTATTATGTTCTTTTACGATATCTGTTAATTCCTTGAATCTTCCGTCAAATACTAATTCACCGTCAGCATATAACCTAATTCTGGATGGCATTTCACCTTTATGGAAATCTCTGTATGCTAAGTTTTCCATTCTCCATTTGTCTGTATGTTCACCGGTTATTTTATCACGATAGTTAGTAATAATCCAATAAGTACTATCTTCTTTTGTTTTGTTGTTTTTTTTCCAAAAATTAAATAATCCCATATTTTAATGCTTAAATTGTTTATCCAAAATCATTTCATTATATTCCGTAGGTTCTGGGAAATCAAACTGACTCCACATACGGTCAATTACCTCTAACGGCATCATTCCCTTACGTCTGTCTTTATATGTCTGCAAGTCAGGTGCCTCTATATACACATATACAATTCTCGGCATGAACCTTAATGTCATATCAGTATAGGCATCACGATACATCTTACGGACATTAGTGTTATCAATTACGAAGTCCTGCTTATTCTTGCAGCATTCCAACATTCTCTCATTGAATATCTCCGTTACATGACTTTCCTGTTCCTTATTACCTTGTGGCTTCTCACCCTTGATACCAATCTCTGTACGTATAAGGTCACGGCTAATCTGAACGGCATCTTTAAGATACTTCTCAATATAATACGATTTACCACTACCAGGCACTCCTATCATTACATACATGGTGAATTGACCGTAATCCTTTGGCAATGCACATCCTTCAGGGAACAGCCTGTCCTTGAAATGGAAGAACCTTATTTTTTCATATTCATTGTTAAACTCATAAGGGGTTTCATAACAATTCAAACCTTCAGCAAGAGATTTGATACGTTCCTCTTTCTCTGCAATAAACTCTTCATCCTCTTCATCATTCTTGGAACCAAGAGAATCACAAATATTAAGGATAAGCATATCCTTAACCCTTACTCTACCATGAGACAACTGAATCATTTTACGGGTAGACATTTCCTCCTTATCAAAGATATGGTGTAAATCCATGTGATGACGTACCATATAGCATATCTTCTCACGTAATGTAAATTCCTCATCGAAGAATAGCCTACGTGTAATCTTAGCACCTACAAGTCCATGACACTTTGTAGTGTAATCACCTTTTTCCTCATCGAACTTGGTGGTTGAAGGCTTTCCAAGGTCATGGCATATTGCGGCAGACATCATCATAATGTAATATTCATTATCCGATGGCTTGATGTTCTCGCGGTTAAGAAGATATGAACGCATAGCATCCGTAACAGCAATCTCATGATTTCGTACATTTCCCTCTTTGTGCCATATCTTAGACTGTTCACAGGTTTCCATATCCTTGAACTCCTTTATTGAGAAAATCTTATCCCAATCCGGAAGCCATGTCTCTTGATTAAATAAATCCTTAAACTTCATTGTGTTTCTTTTTATATTCGTTTAATTGTATTGCATATGTGTTAATTACCACGTCGAGATTTGTGTTATAGCGAAAATCCTCGGCAATCTTTTGCGCCATTAAATACTTCGAGAGTATGTCCTGATACTCGTCTTCTAATTGTTTGTCAATCATTGTTAAACTTCTCCGTATATTCGTTTTTAACTATTCTTAATCCTTTTCTGAGGTATTTCTTTACTTCCTTTTTAACATCATCATTCTTGAAATCAATTAAATCGAAATATTTCTTTATGAAATTCATATAGTCTAATGCATTCTCATATTCTTCTTTTAGAATAAGTGCATCGGCTGATATTAATGATACAAGATAAAGATACCTCAAAGAATCATCATTGAATATTTTGGACAAACCAACTAACTTGTTGGCAAATTCAACAATTTTCGGATATTCCTTTTTACTGATTGTAATTGAATCCGTCATAAAATCCGCGATTGTTTCTTTTCCCATATACAACTTATTTTTGGCAAAGATACTACGAAAAAACGGAACTTCCAAAGAAATTCCGTTAATCTTTGTTAAAGGTTATTATTTGTTTATTCTTTATTTAATTCTTCAACCAATTCATCAAGTGAAGTAAACGTCTTACCACCATTTCTCTTAATAAGGTCTGCCGTTGCTTTAAGTGATTTAACTTGGAATTTCTCAAACTTCTTGCCGTCATCCTCTTCAAGATAACAGAAATAGGTCTTCTTATCCGCATAATGACTTGATTGAACCGCTTCTGCTATCGAGAATACACCGGTCATTAATGGTGTAATAACATACAGATGAATATTACATACGTCATTCTTCTGTCTTTCTTCCTCTGCTTGACATTCAGGAGTCCAATCCTCTACAACTGGATTAAAATACTCAATTTCCAACTTTGGAATAATTCGGTCTCTCCATGTACTGTTATTGCAAGTACCACCTAAAAATACTTTACTCTTCATAATCTTCTAATTCTATTTGGTTTAAAAATTTCTTTAACTTTGTTCTTGTCGTGTTTGCATCAGTTTTGGCCATTACGCCATTATATTTTGCTGCATCACCTTTCGGATAGTTTGCATTATATCCGATTCTGAATATCTTATGCCAAAAATTCCCTTTCATAATTTAATCCCACCAATGAAACATTCTATATTCTCTAATCATGTTATAAAGGTGCATTGCCTTTAATTGTCTAAGAGACATTTTCAAAGTCTTATCTCTGAAGTTCTGCCCGTTTTCACCCCTATACGGTTCTTTATCCTCAATATTGTCCTTTATAGGTGTTCTACGGAAAAACCTGTATTCATTTCTTGTATTGACATATACAGTATCTATAAGACGGCTAAACCTCTCATTACCTTTTTTATTGACAACTTGATTAACATGTGCCTTATATGCATTGTCCTCTTCCAATATAATGGAAATAAGACGGTCACATATTGTAAGGTCACGATAATCAAATGGCGCAGACATATGAATACTGTGTTTCTTCAAGTATTTTGCCATTCTCCTTATTTTCAACTGCTCTATCTTAAGAAGAAATGAGTAATCATAGTCCTTACCGATTAACTTATTCCAAGTTCTCTTAGTCATTTTTCTTTAACTTTTCAATTTCGTCGGCATACTTGGTTAACAAGGTCGTAAACCTCTCAGGTCTTGTAGGATTAATCAACTTAGGTGCTATTGAGAATTTAAGTGTCGTTAAATCCCAACCACGTTTTTCAAGTTCATCCCTAACCTCTTGTGTGAAGACATTCGAAAATATCCAACTACCATCAGCACTACCCTGTCTCATCATAGGCCATGATACAACAAGGTCATAATCATGCTTGTCTACATCATCGTGTCCATAATATACACGAAGTTTATCCTTTTCTTTGATTTTAAACGTTTTTTCTTTTATTCTCCCCATTTATTAATTTTTCCTTCAATTAGCAAATAAAAATATTCATCTTCTGTTAATGCCGTTATCTTATCTGGTTTTTTAATCAATAATGGTTCTATTTGCATATACTCTATGCATTCCGCAGGTGTAATTCTGCCTTGTTCTGCATCTAAATGATGTTCTGAACAAAAAGCCGCACCATTTGACAAATAATAACCGCCATCAGACCATAATTTTCTATCAAGTATATGGTGAGCATCTACAGCATCTTTACAACAACCAGGAACGCAGCATCTACCATTATATTTAGCAAATACTTGTTTCTTAAATTCTTCTCTTGTTAAAAGTTCACTATTAGTAATCATACCATTTGTCCCTTAATCTCTTAGCCATTTCCTCATGAAGTTGTTCCTCAATCGTAGTGGCAATTTCCTCATTCTTATCTACATACTTTTCAAATTCCTCTTCTTCATTGAAATCATCATCTTCATCCTTAACAGTTACTTCTTTCTTCGGTTCAACATAGTCTATTGCATTCTTACCGTCGCCCCACTTGAATTGAAGCCAACCCTCATATTCACCATTATCCCACGCATAGTCAGATGGAACATCTTCCTCTGTACGGAAGAATAAATCCATGATACGCCTACGGTCTGTTTTCTTGTCTATTGTATAAGGAGAACGAGTAAAATAAGGCTTAATATCCCTATATTCCGCATTTTGACGTTTAACCTCTACAGTTTTATATACACGGCATCCGTCATTGTATATTTCAAGTATTTTCTTTTCTTGATAATCAAGTGCTATATACCCCCAATAACTGCCACCGTTTTCAAATGAAATCCTATACTTGCGTTTTTCATAACGCCAATTCTTCTCTTCATATATCTTTTCCGGTCTTTGGGTTGAATTATAGAATTCCTTAATCATCTTTTCTTCCTCATTCAATTCCTCAATGGTGTCGAAATCGGATATCGAATCTGAATTAGTATGACCCCATATAGAGAATATAATTCTATATCTCTTTGTTGGTTTAACTTCAAAAGTAAATGTTTCAGGTACTACATAACTCATAATCAACTTTCCTTTCTTTTCCTAAATGATTCTTTCAAGTCAAAGCCATGTGCAAGTAACTTAACATTGTTTGGCTGAACTCTCGGTCCGTCCTCATAACCGAATAAATCAATGAATGTTTCCTTTTTCAATTGATTTACATTAATATATTCATCAGTATTGTTCTTTTCAAACCATTGCTTTTTATAATTTTTATAAGTAATCTTATTGTCAAACGCGACATCAAAGAATTTATTTGCTTCTTTAGCCAATGCATCAACGAAATGGTCTTCCATACCCTTTGAATTTGGTGCAATATCCCAAGGACGTGCTTCAATGCCAATCTTTGTATCAAGATATTGTATAGGGTATGATAATATATATTGCTCAGTATCAACATTAATTGTTATCTTCTTAATTGTTAAACCCTTTTTATTGGTAGTTGCGCCGGTATAACTACTTGAATTATAATAATCAGACATATAATAGAAGCCAAGTCTAGATATTTTCTTTTTCCTTACCCATCCACCCTTTTCATATTTACCGGCTACTGGTGCATTATCTTCATATGTAGTTGACACATTGACTGAAATAACACGTGCAGACTCAAGACGTTTCTCGAAGTCAACACCGGTTATTTTCTCAATCTTTACAAGATTCCTACTGAATAACGTTATTTTCTTTTCTCTTGCCATTATCTCATATACTTATTAACCACTTCAACGGTCATATTTGCACGACCACTGAAAAAACCGCCACCTTCATCTATGATTTCCTTACCGATGTTAATTGATTTATAATAATATCTTGATACAGGTATTTCAAACTCTATATTCTGTACGTCTCTTAAACCGCTTCTAAGTGCCGAATCCAAATTAGAGAAATGTACGCGATACCTTATATTATATTGAGGACTTCTTCCTTCCAATGCAATGTGACGTTCCTGAAGTTCAACATCAAGACTGTCTAACAAACGTTCCTTGGCATCACACATGTTACGCAGTTTCACGATTTGTTTCTCAATCTCATGCCTCTGTTCACGAAGCATGCTATTACGTTCACTACTTTCGCAAGATAGCAACGTAAAAACCGTCATCAAAACAAACAATAACTTTTTCATACTATAAATTTTTTGCAAATATACTATGAAAAAACGGAACTTCCAAAGAAATTCCGTTAAAATTTATTAACTGTAATATCTAATTGTGTAACTCATCATATTAGGAGAGTAAAGGAAATCAAGTATTTTCTTCGCAAGGATTTCATACTTACCCTCTTTTGCAATTAAATACAGAAAAGTGCTTGGTGCTGATTCATAATCGTTACACACCTCTTCCATTTCGACATATAGCATCCATTCTGGTTTCTTAATATCACCAACCATTATTTCATTTATTATTGTATGAACATAGTCAAGACGTTCTTCCTCTGTCTGACACTCACCGGTTAATTGAATTGGTATTTCCAATCGGTCAGGTGCTTCATTCCAATACTTATAGTTTGCATATGTAACGTCCTTGCAGAATACACCGTAATAGAATAAATCATCAGGTGTAACGGACGGTATGTTGAATACAAGGAAAAACTCTTTAAGCATTTCCTTTAAAAACTCTATCGAATTACTTGAATATACATAAGTACCAATCTTCATTTTAATAATATATAAGGTATAATAATAAATATTTTACAAAAATAAATAAAATTTTACTTCTTTTTAAGAGTTATTTGCTAATTATTAGCAAATAACTAAACAAAATGAGAAGAAGAAATTTATTAAATACAGGAACTACTGGTGTGTTATCATTATCTTCAACAAGTGGAACTGCTAATGCTACTGCAAGTAGTAAGTCTTTTACCGTTAAATGGAATGATGTTGCATTAAAAGATAGTAGTGTGGTTGTTTCAAGCGACCAATCTTGGGCGACACCTACTTGGACCGCAAGTAGTAGCACAGTTAAAGTTACATGTACAAGCAATACGGACCTTACAAGTACAAGGTCTGCAACTATTACTGTTACATACCAAGGTGTATCAGCGACATATACTTTGACACAATCAAAAGGTACGTTATCACTATCGTCAACGACAGGCAATGCATGTGGGGCAAGTAACAGTACAACTTTCATGATTTATGTGAATGGAAGTACATATACCGGTACTTCAACCGTTTCAGATAATGCATCTTGGGTAACAACATCTAAAAGTAGTGGCACAGTAACAGTATCTTACACTGCAAATACCGGCACAAGTACAAGTGGAAGTAGTAGAACGGCTACAATTACGGTTACAGTTCAAGGTGTATCAGCGACATATACTTTGACACAAAATTATGCTATGAAAATTACATCATTACCTTATGACGGTACTGTTGATGGATACAAATACGTTACACTTGGTGGCCTTAAATGGTGTATAAACAACGTCGGTGCTTCCAGTGATGGGGCTGTCGGTAACTATTATGCGTGGGGTGAAACCTCAACAAAAAGTACTTATACAAAAAATAATTATAAATTTGGGTCATCATCAAGTAACTTAACCAAATATAATGCTACTGATGGACTTGTAAATCTTGAACTAACTGATGATGCTGCAAGGGTAAACATGGGCGGCTCATGGAGAATGCCAACATCGTCAGAAGCAACTACTCTTCAGAGTAATACAAATTATACTTCTGCGGTATATGGTACTACTATTGGTGGTTTGTTTATAGATAAATCTAATACTTCAAAATATATTTTTATTCCAAATGGCGGTGCTAAAATAAATTCTTCGAGGGAATGGGAAGACAATGGATATGTATGGCATGCGACACGACGCACTCAAAGTACTATGATATATATGGCAGATTGTATAGGTATATCATGTACTTACGACAATACGGCCACTCATGAGCGTAATAGAGGGGTTCCCGTTCGTGGTGTTCATGCTTAATTAAGATAAATCATTTTTAAAGTTTAGTATATATAGTCAAAAAAAGGAGTGATTCTATGTGAATAGCGTCACTCCTAATTTATTTTATCCGAACATTGTCATCCATTGCCTATTTCCTGCCAATTGGCATCATATATCTTACCATTTGTGTTATCCTTTATATTATATATTGGTATTGGTGTCATTGAATTAACCACAATTGCAGGTCCACCTTTCCAATACTGAGCAACATATGGATATTTCTTAAACACATTCATTAATGTACCAAACCGTTCAATATCATTCTCAAAGTCATATACTTGATTAGGATTGACAAGACAATAGTATGTATATTGGCCACCGTTCGATTGGTCACTGCCTCGTTCCTTACTTCCCCAAAAATAGATACCTATATCTGAATTGTTGGAATATAGATTAGGTTGCCCCTTTTTAACCATACCGTCGGTTATCTTATATGAACTGTCATGCTTCAATACAACTTTATCTCCCGACATTTCAAGTTGACTCAAGAACATTTGATGTTTCTGTTCTTGTTCGGCTGTTTTCTTTTTGCCAAGAAACGCTTCACCATAATACGTGTCACGGTATTGGTCATAAATCTGAAGATACTGTTTCTGATATGTAGGCACTTCAATTTCATACCCCGTACCATCAGGTTTGGTATTGTATGCTGTCGCTCTATATCTGTATGTTCCGAAATCATCTGTATGTGGGTAATTAGGGTCAACCATAAGATAGGCATCACCACCAGTTCCTATATTAGAACCGTTCTTGATGACACCTATATTAATCCAACCGGTCATATCTCTATCATTTAATCCCTCATTAATAAGTCTAACATCGGGATTAAGTTTCTCCATCCATTCATTGACATTATGTAACCAATCCTTATTGCTATTTATCACTCCCATATCATAATCTCACCTTTTCTTCTCATTCTTTCCGATAACTGACAAGGCATTGGGTTTACATAGCATTCTCCGAATTGAATGTCATATGTATAACGTTTTCCAATACTATCGATGTCATTAAGATGTTCTTGATAATACTTCTCAAAACCATCGTTTGTTACAGGAATATTGTTTTGATGGCAATAAGTCTTGTACTTACCCATCAGTTTGGCACGTATTTCCTTGTCAACATTCTCCTTTGACTTGAATGAAGTGAAAAATTCTTGTTTCGGGTCGTTCTTCCAAGTCTTTTCACTTTCACGGCTATTCACCTTATTACCGTTTCTGTCAAGATATATAGCGGCTTGGTTTGGTGCTTTCACAAGAACACTGTCTTGGTCGTACTTATCACAAAGTTGTAAAGCGAACTGTTTTAATTCGTCAAAATTCCTTGGTTGACCATTAGCATCGTAATTGAAGACCACGAATGATGGCTCATAGTCATCCTCAACACCATTTGTACCTCTATAACCGCCATATGTAGGCAAGAATGAATACCCACTTTTCTGCAAGTCACTGATAAGTGCCTTAGTCTGTGCATCGTTCCTTTCTTGTGGCATATCACTTCTGTTGGCACTGATATTAATCATGCCATTATCACCATGTTTTTGAAGAACTCTGTCAAGTGTTACTTCATCAATTCTCACTGGCTTATTATGATTGCTTACAATTCCATAGAAACGGTTCATGACATCTTCTTTTAACGTCTCTGCCCTTTCATGGAGTTTTCTGAATGCTTCCTTACGGTTTCTCTGGTCTTCCTCAATGCTTGTCTTTGCTTCATTAATCAACTTAATATCAGGATTAAGTTTTTCCATCCACTCGTTAACATTGCCTAACCAAGTTTTATTATTCTGTTGCATGTTTTTAATATGTTTAAAGATAAATATGTCATCATCGGATTATAATACCTGATACATTGCTTGTTTCTGTTCCGTTACTTGTCATATGGGTTATTTTCTTTAGTTACTGCTATCGCAAGCCCTTTCTCTATAAGATTGCGATAATCAAAATGATGAGCATTAAGCCAATCAATCAGCATAATGAAAAAGCATATTTCTTCAGACTTTGGACAATTATAAAAGTCAATAGTATTCTTTACTATATCATTATACTCTTTTCTCTCTTCCTCAGTCATACTTGACATTGGACGGAGATAGGGTTTAAAATCTTCAACATAACATTCTTCTGCATCAGATAAATGCAATACATTATTATCAATTCCTTCTACAGTAAATGTTGTATTACTTTTATCATATGTTATTATACCTTTAACCCTGTACGGCAACCTTGCACAAAGGTCTTTCAACAAAAGCGATTTTTCTTCTTTATTCATATTTAATTTCTAATTATTATATGGAAATATATCATTGAAACGGCACCATTTTGATGGTTTTACTTCTTTAACAACGAAGCCATCATAGATATACCAATAAAGTTTATTATCTATCTTATATGTACTACCATGATAGCAGCCGGCAATAGATGGTTCTGAACCATAATCTATGATTATACGACTTTGTTTTTCAGGTTCTTCGTTTGCGTCATGCCAAAGATTACTGAGATAATAGTTTATTCCTTCTCTGATTATATTACCTCTTTGGTCTACCGTTCTTACAGAAGAACCGTCAGGATAAATATGTTCATCCAACACCATATCGTATTTACTTGTATATTCATCTACAAGTTTTTTCATTTCATCTGTCATGAATCTTCTTCTTGTTTGATGATTATTACTTTCGCTTTGTCTCCGGCCTTGCATATTTTACTTAAATCTTCGTCCGTGCAGATTTCAAGATGGGTATAAGCACACATTGAACAGTTATCATCTTCGACTTCAACAATCTCCGCATCCACAGCCTCTTTCAATGCTTTAATCTGCTCATCACTCGGGTTACAAGTGCTATGAGGTTTGAGGGATATTTCTATTTCAATTGGTTCATCTTCCCATGTCATGTTTTCAACACATTTTGGAATATAAGAATACCATACTTTATGTCCTTCTTCTTCATTTTCAGTCATAATATTATATCCAAGATGTTTTCTATCATCAATTCTATTAGAATCGTAAAACTCTTGTACAGCCCAAAAACTATATTCGTCATTACCTACTGAAATAGCATCATTAAATCCGACTAACTCTGGTGATAACGCTGGGCCTTCATGAAATCTCTTAGGAGGCATTTCAAACACTTTTGGCCTACCATCTCTATTAACAGCAATCCACATAGTTATTCTTTTATAAGAATTTTAAATTATTAATAATTTCATATAAACGTGTCCTATAGTTATCTGGACAAATTTTGCCATCAGATAATTCTCTAAGAAGTTTAATATCTCTGTCACTCGGCTTCCACTGTGAACGAGGTTGTACATTTCTCTTTTTCAGATACCATATCGCAGCACTCCATCCGTCATCAAAGGTAGGCTCACCGCTGTGATATTCAATTTTGTTAAGAGCATCATTATAAGCATCTTTCTTTGCTTGGGCAAGTTCTTCATCAATAATATTATTTTGAGGTCTAAGGGATTTAAGCCAATCAAGAATATCTGTAAATTTAAAACCTCTTAACTTAAGGTAATTTCTTGGCTTTTCGTAATTAAGAGCATTTTTTATAGAATGAAGGACTTTCTCATCCTCTTCACTCCACTCTTGCTTTGGCTGAGGCTTCATATATCTAAAACGCTCAGTAAACCATTTTAAATCACACTCAATAGCAGAACGTGTGTATTTGTCATTGTTAAGAAGTTCATAGAGTATATCCCTAATATCCTCATATCTTCCTTGGTCTTTACCATCAAATACAACCGGTTTATTCTGTTTATTTGCAATTGATAATAGTTCTTCTGAATGTTCTTTAACAACTTCAGCCACATTTATTTCCTTGCCTAACATATAGTCTTGCCATATTTCGCTAAATGTTGTGAACAAGGCAGATTCAAAATCAGTAAGTTCAATAGAATCTTTGTTAGAATTAATCGGTTTCTTTTTATTCACCATTGCAGAAACCACAACACCTATTTCATCAGCATCTTTAGGATAATGGCCATAATTTTCTTTAAACTTTTCTACGTATTCCCAAACATCCCTTTTCTCATTATCAGAAAATAAAGATTTCTGTCTTTCCAACCAGTCAAGAATATCTTTCTTTGGTATAGAAGTCAAATACCCACAGGTTGAGGCTCTTCCATCGTCAGACCAATCACTAATAAGTCTGATAAGTTCTGTTCTGATTTTCTCGTCATTATCTTCTATAAGTTCCGGAAACATTTCCCCAATCAAATCTTGTGTAAGCATAATATGTGCTCCACTATACTTTTTAACTACCTCAATGGCATGTCTGTACTTCTTTTCGTAATTTTCCATGATTATTTAGCGTAATAATTCTTAAATGTAGTGAACGATACGATACAATAGAACGGATTCTTAACCTTTCCTTCACGGTCAGTCATATTATCTTGCATTATCTTTAAATACAACATTACTGTCAACAGGTACACCATCCTTATAGGTTATTTCAAGAGTGGTATTTCCTTGGTATACATCCATTGGTGTTGGCATTTCAGAAAGTATCATCAAATAGATAATAAGTAACACCCAAATTACACCGAACCCAAAAGTCGGATATAACTTTTCATTATATATGCTTATACCACAGCACACCACAGCAAATACTGATATAAAAGCAATTAAGTATAACATACACCTATTATTATTTAATATTGTAAATATCTTCTTTACTCATATTATAAGATATTAAACTCGTTTTTAAGGCTATCAACAAGGTCAAGTTTCTCCCAAGGATAATTGATTTGGTTCTCTACCAATTCCATTTCCTCACGTGTCTTACCATAATGGCCATTTAATGCCGCATTTTTATATCTTTCAACACCCTTACCAAATCGCTTTATGATATTATGTGGCTCCAATTTGACATTTTCCTTAACCCATCTAACAAGTGCTGATTCAAGTTCCTTATTTTTATCAAGTTCAATACTGATTGAGGTTGGTTCTGCAACGCCAATTGAATATGATACATCAACAGTCGCAACATTTGCAATACCGGCGGCAACAATATTCTTAGCAATATATCTACACATCATATTTGCCGAATAATCAACTTTTGATGCATCCTTACCATGAAGCCCACCGGCTGAAATTCTAAATGATGAACCAAATTGGTCACAAGCAAGTTTTCTATTACACATTCCACAATCAGAGACACTACCACCTGTATTCCACACACCGGCCGGATTGACATCAATTACAAAATTCTTGTCTGCAATGAATTTATTATATATATCTTCACTTAGACCGATTTTGTTATATTGTATAGCATTCGTAATATAACCTCGAAGTATTGAAATATCACATTGGTGCATTGAGGATACTAAAATTGAATTTATCTTAACAGGGGTATTACCTTCATATTCAATAACGACTTGCGTTTTAGCATCCGGGCCAATCTCTAATGTGCCTTTCATAATAAAGTCACAAATATGTTTGGTTATATAACACCCCAGTGGCATAAACGTTTCAGTTTCATTTGTTGCACCGGCGGTCATCCAACCTTGGTCACCTGCTGTGGTTATTTCATCTGATACATCAACAGCTTTATGAATCTCTGGGGATTGTTTACCAATCAAGTTAATTATTTTAATGTTTTCAGGATATAATCCGTGATTTTTAGGGTATACTATCTCCTTAAATACGTTTCTTACAATGCTGTCATAATCTACAACACTTTTAGAATAAATCTCGCCACCAAGAACTACGATGTTATCTTTCATCATAGTTTCAATACCACAACGAGAATTAGAATCTCCACTAACAAAAGCATCAACCAATGCTCCTGCAATTACATCACACACTTTGTCGGGATGACCCGGTGTTACGGCTTCTACTGCCAATACACGTTTGTTTTTGTTTTCTGACATTTAATTTAAATTTAAGTTATTAATTTTTTATTTGAATTAAATGTAGTGAACCTATTAATTAGATTTTAGCCGTTTTTAAAGAGGTGGCAAGCACTACAAATCCCCTCTATCATTTGCAAATATACTGCATTTCTACAATATAATAAAGTAACTTTATATTAAAAATTGTTAAAAACTACCCCGCATTTATCAAGTGTAAGTTCATCATCAAAAAACAATTCAGATGAATCAAAATATTGTTCCTTCAGCAATCATTTATTTAACTTATTTTTTAACTGATTCTTAGTTCAATAACATCTGTTATTTCTTCATACCAGAAATCATATTCATCCCATCCATAATGTGTGATTGTAATGATGAATGTATGACCATCGGCTTTAATATCGAACTGTTTATTAGAATCGAAAGAACCTAAACTTCCGTCTGATTTTCTATACTGTATCATAATTTTCCTTAACGCTGCATTTATCGACAGACAAAACAACAGGATGCAATGCATCAATCTTAGCCCAATTCAGACAACTTGGTGATAAATTGAGTTTTAATGTATTGCTATCAAACGTCATTCCATTGTTTGTCTTGTAATTCTTATTAGCCTCAGTTCTTAGGAATGTGCCATTTCCATCCCCAAATTCAATCCAAATGGGGATGTTACGCATTATATGATTCTTATTAATGAAATCAACAAAATCACCAACGCTGACATATTCCTTGTCAAGAGGCTTAAAGTTTGGTTTATCTGTAAACATTATCTATGATATTTTTAATAATTGTTCTCTAAACTTATCAAGTGGTTGACATTTTTCTAATACTATATCTTTGTCTTTACCTTCTATGACATCATTAAGTATTATCAATGTTTCCTCATCACTTAATTCTCCCTTATCATTTTTTTCTTCCAAATCGCAAAAGAAGTCATATATTTTATTTGTGCTATATGGACGGATAATTTTATATATGTCTTCACCAATCTTAATAAAATGACCAATATCTGCCGTACACATCAATGGAACACCAAGTTCATGCACAATGGCAAGATGCCAAGGAGAATACATACCAGTACCACTCTGTTTGATTTCAATTTCTATCTTATTCATATTAATCAGAATTATAGTATATTTCAACGTCTAAGTCTTCACATGTTTCAAGGTGCATCTTCATCATCATAAGGACAGTAGCCTTATCAAGACCACCATTATTACACCCCAACATTGGAAATGCAATTGACGTTATACCCTTTTGTTTATATGTAGCAATAAATTTGTCAAGACCTTGTACGATGTAGTCTATATCTGAAGGATTTCTCCAATCATCCTTTGTGGGGAAATTAAGTATCCACTTTCCATCATCAGCCTTATAAAGCCATAGACTGCCAATCTTTATATAACCTTGATTGCATAGTTCCTTATAACGTTCATACATTGCAGGATAGCGTTTTTTGAATTCCAACGCTATCCCCTTACCCATTGCGCCAACACAGTTAACTGTATTTACCAATGTCTGTGCTGATGACTTGAATAAATCACCTTGTACTACTTTTACTGACATAGTTCATCTTTATATTGTGGAAGAACACTCATAAAACGCTCAACAACCTCTTTCTTACCAGTATGCTTACCAACATCTTCACTGAGTTTGCAAGTATCATTGTAATAAGGCCAAGACTCTGTAATCTTAACAGCAATCAACTTGATTACGATATTCATTGGTTTAATATCTGCAATACCCTTCCAATTGTTACTCAGTTTTGTACCAATTCCGAACGATGGCTGACATACATTCTTTGCAACATTATGAATGTTAATGGCATTGTGAACATCAAGGGCGTTGCTAAATACGACTTGCTTGTATTTCGGGTCAATACCAAGAGCCTTATATTTGTTGACAATCTTTTTAAGTTGTTCAAAATTGTCACCGCTATCTACACGAAGTCCCCGGAACTGATTTGCAAAATCCTCAGAGAAGTTAAGGTCGAAAATATCCCATCCATATGAATCATAAAGCCAAATTCCGAGACTTCCCCGATATGTGTTCCTCCACGCCTCCATTGCCAAATGATTAGCCATTACAGGACTTCCATACATACCGGCAATGGCACATATGAATTCATGGGCACAGGTACCTATGGGTGTAAGGTCATACTTCATTGCAAGATAGACATTACTTGTGCCTGAGAATTTACCGCCGGTGATATTACCCCAATTACACGAACGGTAGCAATCGGCAAATGCCTTAACCATTACCTCTTGAGTTCGGTATGAGCTGCGACGGCGAGTTCCGAAATCACTCACGTTACATCCGGCATCAAGTAATTCATGAGCACGCTCATATGAAGCCTTGTAATACTTGTCATAATCAAAAGCAATGTCTTGATTAGTCATAATATAGTACAATTCGGAAATTATAGCAAGAACCTTAACTTCAAGAAGAATTGTTTCACTCCAATTACCCTCAAACTCAACATGAAGATGACCATCAGAATCTTGCCAACATTTCACCCAATCACGATTGTAGCGGAAGCCTTTAAGATAATTGTAAAACCAATGAGGTATGTAGTAGCATTTACGCTTCATAAAGTCAATTTCCTCATCAGTTATAACCACATTCTCAAGTAATGCAATCTGACGGTTTAATTCATCTGCAAAGCCTTTAGGATACACCGTATTGTCACGGTCAGTAAACTGATACTTCACTTGCGCTCTTGGGAAATTGTCAATTACAGCGCAACACATACTCATTTTGTAGAGGTCATCATCCGTGAAATGAGTGATAATTTGATTAATTTTTTCCATAAACTATTTTTTTGTTTTACATTAATTTGTTGCAAAGGTACTACAAAAAAATGATAAAAACAAACTTTTTTAGTTAAAAAATCACAAAATGTATCTAACTTTTAAAGTTTAGTATATATAATCAAAAAAAAGGAGTGATTCTATGTGAATAGCGTCACTCTTTATCTTTCCATGAAACATTGTATTTAATTATGACATTGATATTGAAGCCTTCTTGTCTTACATAATTGTCAAACTTTACTTTTTCGAATGGGTTAATAAACAACTTATATCCTTTAGTTCCACTTCTTATATTCTTTACTGTATAATTAAATTCATTTTCTCTAGTATTTGTACTATATATCTCTTGAAGTTCATTTCCTACATGTGCCAAGCATGCATAAGCCTTACAGTCACGATATGAACTATCAGCCCACTTCTTACATTTGAAATTTGCTTTAAAGGTTAAATCATCACCTTCATTAATAGTAATTGTTTTTGATTGGCTTGTGGACGGTTCCTCGAACTCAATATCATAGTACATTGCATCAAGTTCCCTATATGCTGAAATGTTCTTATTACCGGTACTATTTGGGTCTGGCATTGCGGAACTGCCTATATATATGATGTAAGAAATGGCGTTATTACAATCAAAAAACTCATTAAATGTTAAATAAGATGTTGGTTGACCATTATTTGCTTGATATACAAGTTCCTGTTTTCCTGTTAAACTACTTACTTTATAGATACAACAATAACACTCGCACCTTTCCTTTGGGTTGTTTCCGGTCTTTTTATAGAATTCGGCCCTAATAGTAGTGTCAAAATCACCCATTATCATTTTTGGGTTTGACGTTGAATATGTTGGAATTGTAAATGGGTATACGTTTTCAATTGTATATACTGTATCAGAAGTGTTTCTTTCCCACACCGCCGATATGTCTGCATCTCCGGTAATTGGGCCGAATGTGCTTTCAGTGTATGGCGGTGTATACACCTTACCTTTATATGACCATCCCTTAAAAGTATATCCTTCTTTTGTAGGGGTTAATCCCATATAACCTTTGGCATAGGCATTTCCATTTACTACCTCTTTCTTTAATTTTTTCCTCATTATATAAGCAGTTTGTAAATAAATAGACAGTATTTCTAATATATAGATATAAAAGAAGGGAAATTATTTCATTTCCCTTATACGTTTCGATGAAAAATTATTCATCTTCAGCCCATTTAATACTTCATTGACTTCTTCTTCATCCATGAAGTCGAAATATGCAACTTTCTTTTTCAATGATTTCTTAAATACAAGGAAATAACTATGGAATGAGCGTGCATGCTGTTGTTTATTTACTTTTCCACTTATTAATCTGTTCTTTGCAAGTAGAATAAATTCATCATAACTATCAAATCCAAGGCTTTCTGCAATAAGTCTACTATAGTATGGTGTATGAAGGAATTTACTTCCTGTTATAGTTCCTTGAGTCTTGAAGACAAGAATGCCATCGGGTTTTATTACTCTATATGCCTCTTCAATCCAATGTTTATAAGATTTAAGTAACTGTGCTACAGGATAATAGCTTGCAAATCTTCTTGATATGAGGTTATTTCTTACTTTATTACCATTTTCATCATAATCAGGCGTTTCCAAACTCGGTCCACAACTAATAACAAATGGAAGGTCAATAACCATACTGTCAATTGAATTGTCTTCAAGAGGTAATGGTCCTTCCGGTTCAATTTTCTCAACGCCATCCACTTGCGGACATACATCATATTTGTATTTTGGGGATGGTATTGTTATCTCACGTGTTTCACCGTTGCCATCTTTAATTTTAAATGTACCATAGAAATTACCAATAGAATAAGTCATATCACAGTCAAAAGGCTTACCCTCATTATGCAACTGCATGATATTATACATTATTTCATGTTGGTCATATCCTATGCTTTTAATTACCTCATTGAACTTGATTTTTTCTTTCTTAACTTTTTCTTCTTTCGGTTTGTATGAAAACAATAGTAATGCCTTATATGCACTATAATCATCATCATACATCTTCTTAAAGTAGTCCAAGTTATTATCTACATCCTCATTGGAATAGGTGTATACTACGTATTTCTTCTTATATTCCTCTGATGCATTGCATTCCAACTGTGATTTTACATCCTTTATATATTCTTCAAACGTGAAATTCATAGATTATCAATTTATCTCTTTTAAACATTCCTCGCAACGCTGTTGCATATTGTATATTCTCTTTGATTCTTCCTTATATGTCTTCAAATTGGATTCATAATATATTTTAAGACATTCCTTCAGTGTTTCCAACTTAACGAAAATATAGGCATTACAGTTTCCATAGAAACTACCGGGGCTATAACATGCAGTGCCTGTCTGTATTTCAGTACCATCTTCCAATACAAAATCCACCAAATAGTCTACCGGTTCCTTTGCATTAGTTGTTCCTACGCCATTTGGTCTTCCGTCAAGAGACATCTTCATATAGTTATAATGTTGTTCAATTAATCCGGGATATGTCTTCTCCCTAACAACATGTTCCTCTATTCTGAAATAAGGTATTTCATTACGGCTGCATTTCTTGTCATACAGTTCACCGCATGATGCCAATTCGTTTAAATTAGATAATATATCATCTGCATCTAATTCAACCTTATCATAATCGAAAAACAGAAAATACAATGTATCACACGTACATACATCCTTAAATGATTCGTCGTATTTCCTTGTATCTACACAACTTGAAAAGTTAACGTTCGTCATAATATTATTTTTTGATATGCTTTTATGTTATTAAATTCTTCCTCTGTTATTATTTTAAAACCGAACACATCGCAAAATTCCTTTTTACGTTCATCCGGTATTTCGGTATATCTCTTTGCAATAACGGTACTTGTAAATTTACCTTCCTCGTAAGTACTAAATACTATATAGTAGTTCATATTAATCAGTTGTCTTTGAAATAGTCATATTTTTCTTCCTCTGATGGCTTTGGTGGAACTACCATTATATCAGCACCGCAGTTCGGACAGAATAGGCAGTCAACGATGGTATCGTCTTTCAACACCCCATTTTCATCTATATCTTCTTCATTTACATCACCATATACTTCAGAACGCATGAAGTTATTCATAATTATCACATGATGCCCACATTCGGTACATTTTCCCTCATATCCATGATTTTCATCTGAAACATCACATTTGACTGAATCATTATAATAACTGTAGTCCTGTTTATCTTCATCGATTGGTAATGTTACATCATAAGTAATTCCACAATGAGGACAGACATAATACTTCTTGTCGATATCCTCTTCGTGACTTAAATCACAATCCAATTTAAGTTCATGTCCACATCTAATACATTTTGCCATAGTTTATATATCAATTTAAAAAGTATTTATGTTCTGGTTTGTTATATACTTGGAAGCCTTTCAAGAAATCCTTTATGCCAAGTATTTTCTTACCGGGTAGTTGTATTGTCTTAACTGAGACTATTTCATCCTCACACACTTGTGAAGTTATATACAGATAATTCTTCCAATCAGTTATGATATCAGAGCCGTCATAGTGTTCTTCAATCCATTCACTACCTTTATTAACGAGTTTAGCGTCATATACCTTAAAGGTGATTTCTTTCACATCAACAAATTCTCCACCAAATTCAAAAGTTTTATCTTCGACCCATTTCCTAATTGTTAAGTTAAATGTTGTTCCGATATTAGGTGAAAGAGAACGTATCATATTGTACATTTCCCTTGCCGTAACACCGGTTCTTGCCGAGTATTGATGATATGTTGTATTCTCCAATGTAAGCTTAGGTGCATGGAATATCTCACTGTCATACCCCTTTGGAACTTGTGGCTGTTCGGCATGAACACCAAATGTATCGTCTTCTATCTCCTGCATTATACTATCAACCAACAATACTGAAGCATCGGCTAATTTCTTGAAAAGAGATTCATAGGTGTCATTATCATCTATATCGACACCATACGTCGCTACTATACCGCCTGTGTCTATCTTATTGGCCAACTTAATAACTGATAAACCGGTTCTTTCAAAACCATATCTCAAAGCCCAATTAATAGGTGCAGCACCTCTAAGCAACGGCAATAGTGAGGCGTGTACATTAAAGGAATATTTGGCTTTTTGTGTTACACATTTCGG
>Ga0247609_10000804_pt1 | contig 41005 bp, 69 predicted proteins | sample 172DNAGHGlowgp2_FD_193487 | JGI IMG/M metagenome (GOLD analysis project Ga0247609, IMG submission 193487) | Sheep rumen microbial communities from Palmerston North, Manawatu-Wanganui, New Zealand - 1728 DNA GHGlow gp2 | ecosystem: Host-associated > Mammals > Digestive system > Stomach > Rumen ... | reverse complement strand
TTTTGCAGTGGCTCTATCACTTGCAGTACGGGCTTGACTCATAGCTTCAGTTGAATCTTTAATAGAATTTGTTAAACTTTGTACATTAGATTCCGCTGTTTTATACTCTTGACCAATTTGAGTAATCTAATCAGCCTATAATTGCAACATATTTAATTGAGACTATGCAGCAGCTAAATCTTGTGTACTCATCTAGCTTGAAACGTTTGCTAATTCCTATTTTTTCTATAACAATAATTCAATAGCAGAATATTGCTCTAACATTGCCGGATCATTTGTACCCGCAATTGCTTTTGCAGTTTCTTGCTAAAATTGCTAATTCATATTATTATACATTCTTTGATTTGTAGATTCTTTAAAGAATGATAAAAATGCTTGTCCTTTTGTCATTCCTTCAAATGAAGCTTTAAAGGTCTAAAACTTATTAATAGTATTTGTTAAAGAAGCACCAATTTGTTTAGAAAATACATTAAGAAAAATTGCGCCAATAGAAGTAGTAATTCCTTTTAGACCACCTAAAGAATCCACTACATTGGTAATTCCTTCTACTAATCCAGTCATAGCTTTAGTTGCAGAAAGAATGTCTTTTTCATTAATTAAAGTACCCCATAACTCTTCTTTACTTGCTTGTAAACGTTTTTTAGCTGCTTCAATACCTTCCATATAAGTATCTTGCATTGCGTCTAAAGCGCCTTCAGAATTTTCTGCATAACCTAAATTCTATTTATATCTATCTTGATTTTCGAATAAAGCCATAACATTGGTTTGTTGACGAACACCACCGACAGTATTTGCTAATGCTGTTTTTTGACCTTTGCTTAAATTATCCCATTTTTCCATTAATTCGTCAATAACGATTCCCATATCACGTAAATTTCCTGAAGTATCAAGAATATCTACGCCAACTGTTTTTAATGCTTTACTATATTTTGTAAGATCCAGCCCATCTTCTAATGTTTCACCAAGTTTTAAACTAGAAAATCTACTTAAAATCGTATTCATTGCAGTACCAACAGTTGAAGCTGCTTGTCTAGTCGTACTAGACACAGTAGCAATCATTGCCGATACTTGTTCCATACTTACACCAACAGTATTAGCCGTTGCAGCAACTTTTTGTAATGCTGTTGCAATTTCTTCAACGGAAGAAGCTGTATGAGAACCTAAATTTGCCATAACATCAACCATATGTTCTAGTTCATCTGCACCGGCTTGGAAACCATTCCAAGTAGATGTTAACATATCAGACATTTCAGAAGCAGTTGCTTTAAATGCAACATTAGTAGCTTTTAAAGTAATTTCTGCTTTTTTAGCAGCTAATTCTGAACTATCACCTTGTTGATAATATGTTAATGCTGCTTTTGCATATTCTTTAGTTGTCGTGCCTAAAGCTTTTGCGGCTAAATTTGCCTAAGTGGTAAATTTTGTCATTTGCTCTACAGTTTGTCCAGATACTACACGAATATCTGTTAATGCTTCATTCAAATCGGTTACATAATTTAAAGCATTACTAAATGCTTTTTCAATACCATGTACTGCGCCAGAAGCCATTTCCCATTTAGCAGTGTTTTTTAACGTAGTCATCATAGTCGTTAAAGTTTTATTTGCCTATTTAATTGGAACGTCCATTAATGACACTGATTTACTTAATTGCGCAAATGCTGCTTGACCTTGAGTTCCAGCATTACGTAAACTCGCACCTAAAGTAGCAACATTTGTTCCAGCTAATTTTAATTGCTATGAAAATTGAGTCATATTTATTTGACCAGTATTAGCATTAAATGCAGCCTATAATGCAGTTTGTAACGTTTTTGCCGCACTAGCAGCCTAAGTTAATTCTGCATTAATTCCCATATTACCTAATGATAAATTCTAAATATTTGTTAATTGTGCATTTAATTTCTATAATGCTTGTTGGGCCTGAGTAGTATCAGCATTAAATCCCAACGTAACTTGGACCCTATTCCCTGCCAATTTACTCACACTCCTTTTTCACAAATAAAAAAAGATTGGTATTAACCAATCTTATCAAGAATTTCTTTAACTGTTTTTAAAGCATTAGGATTATCTAATTTCGCCATAGTTTCATCGACATCTAATTTAGTATTTTCATAATCCTAAGTAATTGTTTTCATAACGCCCATCAAAGAATTAAGATAATGTTCAAGATTATCTGCTTCATCATAAATTTTATTTCTTAATTCAATAAGTTCTTCATCTGGAATATTTTCATTTACTTGTTTAATAATATTATTTAATACTAATAAATCGTATAAATTAAGAATATTTTCCATTTGTTTTTCAGTAATATTAAAATTAGTATAAGTTTTAATAATTTCAATTTCCATCAAAATATTAAGTCTAAACATACTATATCTATTACTTTCATCAAAAGCACCAGCCAATACTCGTTCAGTCAAAGCAATTTTTTCCGCAGTTGGAAGATATTGCCGTACTTGAACTTTTTCACCATTAATTTCTACTTCTTTAATTTCTCCAGATTTAATTGGAGTAATTTTAATTAAACTAACTTTAGCCATACTAAAGTCCTCCTTTTTCTCTTATAATACCAAAATTATTTTAAATTGACAAATCGGATATGAACTCCATAAGACATGTCTGTTTCAAACATTTCATCAAATACCTGTTCAATTAATGCAGCAGTACTTGTTACAGTGATTGTACTCGTACTAGAAGGATCGTTCCAAATTAAATAGTCTGCATCTGTAACATCAGATAAAATACCATTAACTATTTGACCACGACCTGTTAATTCATAAATAAATCTAATATGCGCCAAATATGTTAAAGCAGTTTCGTCTCGAGCTGAATAAGTTGCATAATAAACGCTATTGATCACATCATCTGACCAGCCAACAGAACGTAACACACTTAAAACAGCTCTATAAGTATTAGTATCACCTAAATGTACTGCGTCTGCAATCATGCCTCTTGCTTCACGAATTCGGGCAATATAATCTGCAGAACCATAATTTTTAGCAGTAATAGTCGCTTTTGATAATAATGAATATATTTTTGTCATTAATGGACTAGATGTCGCATCATTCATTGCCATCTATACATTAACTCCTTTAGTACTAATATCTGTTTTTATTTGAATTGGAGTTAAGGATAAAGAATTTCTTAATTTACCAATATCTGCCTGAGCACGTTCATAAGACATTCTAACTTCATTACTAACTCCTTCAGCTAGCACTTGAGTAAATTCATAGCCCATTTTATCAAGAAAATCTCCATTTAAACCTTCTGCAGTAGTTCTTACAGAACCGGTATTTGCTTTTTCTAAAAACTATTGTAAACTCATTCCTGTTGAACCGTTACCTTCTAATATACCATAAATGAATTTAGTTAATTCTGTTTCAAATTTTTTACCACCCGAAGCATTAAATTTAAATAAAGAATTTTTCAAACTTGGTGGAAATTTTGATTCTAACTATGCCAATATTTCATTAGTAAATAACTAACTTGTATTATGCGTACGACTACTTCTATTAGCATAAGATTTCCATGCTGTTAAAAATTCTTGTAACAAAGCTGCATCTTCTTTACTACCGCCCCCACCAGCAACACCTTTTAATGCTTGCTATTTATAGTGATTATAAAGACTTTGATGCACTTGATTTAACATACTACTAGGTGATTGATTAAGATCTGGACCGGGCACATGTAACATTTGTCATCACCTTTTCCTCATAAATAAAAAAAATAGGGGAGATACATATTCGTATCTCCCCTATTGTCTATTTTATTTAGATTAAGCCTGACCAAAGGTTGCCTGATCTTCAATAATCTGAATAGCAGCCAATACTTTCTTGGTCTTATCGAACTTGGTATAATCTGGGAATGCATCCATTGTGAAGGTGAAGGTAGAAGGATCACCAGTTGGAGACAAACTAAAGGTAAAGTTAGACTGAACTTTACAATTAGGAATAATGAACTCTGCAGGATAATCTTCACCAGTAGCCTGATCACGGAATAAGGTAGATGCTTCAAGATAGTAAGATCCACCAAACTTAGAAGCTTCAATATTAATCTGCTTTACACTCTTAGCAGCTTCTACATAGTAATCTACATAAACAACTGCGCCATTAGCAATAGCTGGAACAGTGGCAGTTAAGCCAAGTTCGGTATGACGAGCATCAGCATCATAAGCAGCTTTCCAAGCATTAAGAGCTGCACTTAATTCCATATCCTGATGTACTTCAGAAGAAGGAATAAGCATAGGCATCTTACTAGAATCAATAGCACCATCACCGGTCATAGCCATAACATATAATTTACATTCAGACTTCGCAACAGAAGGAACTTTGCTAAGAACAATGTGTCCATTAACAACTTCAACCTGCTCAGTAGTATGTACATAAAGCTTTTCAGATGCACTTGCATCAAGCAAGCCAGCACCAGAAAGGATAGAGAAGCTCTCTGGAGAGATCAAAGCATCTTCCATTGTGAAAGTAACTGTACGATCACCTTCCCAAGCAACAAGACGTGGATTACCGCGTCCGCCCTGGGCGTATACTGTAGTTGCAGCACCTTCAAGAGAAGAAGTCTTTAAAGTATCGAAATAAAGAACTGGAGCGTCCTTATCAAGATAAAGCTTTCCAAAATAACCTTCCGCCTTTCTCTTCAAAACGACGTCGCAAATTTCGCGTACACCAAATTTCATAGGTTATTTCCTCCTTTAATGAATATCTTTCATCCAATCTTCAGGCTTATCATCCGGAGAAGCACCGGCAAGCCTTGATCGAATATCTAAATCCCAATTGATGTATAAACTAAATCTTTCAATAAGATCATATAGCTAACACACCGTAAGATTCAAACAATCCTCAAGACTCATAGAATGTAAGCCAATAGTCAATACTGAAACATAACGTGCTAAAACTCCACCCGAAGATTCGTTCTTTTGTGCCGCAACTCGAGAACGACCTCTCATGAGTTTAGCTGCAATTTCTGCAGCTCTCTTGCCTTTTGGATTGAAATTTCCGTTTTCACCGGCTCCTTTGTTATGTAGGCCACCAACCGCCTCAATAACAGTTTTCAAAGCTGTAAAATTGTTTTCATCTATTGTAACATTATGTTTCGTCGTAGGATTGTTCATATAAATGCTTCTGGGCAATAACTGAGGAACATAGCCCGGAAACATAATCGTTAAAACGTTTAATAGATCATTCTAACGTTTTCTACTATTTTCAGCTTTTGGATCGGTTAATAACGTCATAAATATATCAAAGTCATTCATAGAAGATAAACGAGAATTGTCCTCTTGCGCCTATGCGATTAATATTCTTTTATCAAATCCAATTAACTGCAGTATTAAAAAATATGACATTTCACTTTCTAGTAATGAAATTTCTTTAATACGCGGCTAATGTAGTACTAAACCAAGTTCTGGAATAGGTACATCTACTCCAGAAACTAAACATAAAGAATTCATTATAATTCAATATCTTCTTTACTATGCGTTGATTGATAAATCGCAGTAAGACCCATAAGTTGTTCATTAAGAACCAAATCATTACATCCTATAAACTATAATGTTCCAATTCCTGTCAACTTTTGATTATTAAATAATGCATCAATATGCCCAATAATTTTATAAGGACGTAATTGGAAATCTCCCAAATTCCAATGATCTGGATGACAAAGAACATCAAAACTAATTGTATGATCTCTAAATTCTTGATTATTAGGATTGGGTACAAAATTATCAAATGTAATAATTACCTAAACAGGACAATCTTTATCTATGTCAATTTTAGGCACAATACGAATCTGTCTATTTAACATACCAATAATTTGCTCAGGTTGCAAATCATCGGCTTTTAAACAATCCGGCTGAGTATAATATAATAACTTCATAAGATCTTGGTCTTTCAACATCTTACGAGCAATTAACTTAAAATCCTTTTCAACAGTCATGAAACTGGATTTAGGATCAAAATATTCCTTACCTACTCGCATAGGCATTCTCCTTTTTCTCAAAACAATGATTCTACAATTACAGTATGTTCTAAATTACCATAATGTAATATGTAAGATCCAGAAGTCATTTGCGTCCAAGTAACAGTTAAATCGCTATCAGTTAACACGTAATCAATTACATCATCTACTTCTTTATTCTTTTCCGCAGGTAATGTAATATTCCAAGCCGCACCTGGAGTAAACTTCTTATATTTAAATATAACCTTTTGTAATGGTTTAACAAAAGTTGGACCAATAATTGCATTTTCTGTGTCTTCTGTAATCGCTGGATTTGGATCCGTAACTTCTACAATAAGCTCACCATGTTTGCAATCATAATCTTCTTCAGCTACAACTTCCATTACACCAGGCGTACTAATATGATCTGGCGCTTGCACTTTCCAAAAATACCCATCAAACTCAAAATTACAATATCTTTTAAAACTTCTTCGGTTCTACTCTGTATCTGCCATATATATGTCTAATGTCATATTCGGCACATCAGCAACGATACCCGCTTTCTAAATAGTATTAATTTTAGTTTCGACAGGACCTCTAATCGCACACCACTGTGTATATGATTCACCCGTTTCTGGATCTGTTACAGTTAATTGCTTACATCTACGAATATTCGCTCTAAAATAAGCTAATTCAGTATCTTCAGGTTTTAAGATAATCCAATGACTACCTGTATTCTATCCCCATTCAAATGTATCTCCTGGTTTAAACCCATATTCCCAATCTACTGAAACAATCTTTTCATCATAATCAAATTTAACTCTATCTGGATTAATTAATGCACGACACCAATCATCATTACTATTATCTTTTCTAATCCAAGCTGATTGATAAGAATATAATAATGCACGATGCATACTACGTTTCTTATCTAATATCATGCGGTTACGTTGGCGATCATTATTTGCCGCACCAGCTCTTAATTTAAATAATTCAAGATTTTCTAACATCTAAAATCGCTGTTAGTTCTGTAATTGTTGAAATAATACTAAATATCATAGATCTAAAAACCATGAAATCAGTATCTTCAGTAAGACCCTCTAAACTACTGACAATAATCAAGAAGTCTAGTTCATCGCCAAACATCCTACCGAGACCACGTAATTCAACCAATACAGCTTCTTTCTTTGTTTGCCAATCCTCATCATGTTCACGCATTGGCAACAATTTCCATATTTGATTTACCAAGCGCCGCAAATCACGAATAATAATATCATTATTAAAATCAGTTCCATAATACATCATTCGTTTCCACCACCGATCGGCTCCCATGCATACTCATCACCATAATATTGATTATTGTATACATTGATCTGAGTCAATGCGCCGTAGCCAGAATTAGCTGTAACCTCCTCTGCTGCGGTTTGCTCAGGAATAGCACTTTGATTAATGGTAAGCCAGTTAGACATAATATGTCCATCTAATGCTTTAAAACGACGTTTATACAAACGTTGGAAATGTATGTTTTCTCTATTGACTTCTGCCTTTAAATTTAAAAGCTTCGCAAGATGATTAGCTTGCGAAGTAAATTTAAAATCTGAACCAGAATATTTCATTCTTGTATTTTCAACAGAAGCAATCTATCTATCCAACCAATTCATTTTCATTAATATCGCAAGGATATTAATTTCTTCCTTGGTTAAATCAACATTATAAACTCCCTCTTCTTCATCATAATCATATGGTGCAAAACGAGGAAATTCAAACTGAGGAATGGCATCAAGTAAATACTATTTTGCATCACGAATAGTGTCTTCTTCAGTAAGTTCCAAGTACATATCGTCGGTAATCTTACTAAAGAACCTATCAATGATAGTATTAAATGACGTCATTTAACATCCTCCTTAGTTTATTTCTTTACGACATTATACTTAGGAGTTGTTCTGCGGCCACTTGTTTCTTTAGCAGCTGCTGGCTGCACACGACGTCCAGGAGTTTTTTCAACATTCATTCCACTCTCTGTCTGTTCTTTAGCTGCAGCTTCTTCTGCCGCAAGTTCTTCTTTATGCTTGAGTGCAAGCGCTACGTCAAACCCAGTCTTTTCCTTAATAGCTTTGATCTTACGAGTATCTGTAAGCGGAAGTTCAAGTGAATATTTCTGAACTAAATCAAGAACGCCAGCTGGTGCGAAATCAAGACAATCCAGTAATGCATCGACTGAACCATTCTTTAGAAGATCAATAACTCCCTTGTCATCTAAATAATATTCAGGCTCTACGTTCATTGACATCTCTTCCACCGCGGCGGGATTCTCAATATACAAGTAATTCGCAATAATTTCTGGTCCGCCTGCCTGTTGACTTAAAGCATAAATCTCTTCAAGAGGAACTTGCTTGGCTGCTCCAGGCATAAATTCACGACGAACTCTTAAATCATCTACATTATATACGACTATAGAATTACTTCTATTGCGTACTGTAATCATAGTTTTATTATCCATATTAACTTTTTCTCCTTTTTCTCTATAGTAGAATAAGCGGGCGGCGTGTTATCACGCACGCCCGCGATCAATTTTTATTAATCCTTAGTGTAGTAGGTCTTGCCATCTGCAAGCTCAACATCAGAGGTCTTTACATAAGATCCATTAACGAGTTCATAATAGGTGCCAATATCTGCTACCTTAGGATTTGTTACTACAGTATAAGTGTCAGTAGTTGGAGTAGTAGAATTGCTCTGCTTATCACCAGTATAAACTGCATACTGACCAGCAAGTTCAGTATCCTTATATACGCAAATATCAGGAGTCATTACGACACCAACGCCGACTTTCTTGTATACCTGAATTTCACGGCTACGATCCTTGTTGACATATTCATCAACAATTGTAGAGCCTTCCATAACAACCTTAACTGGCTTTACATTACCTGGGAGGATATAGCAGAAACCTGGATCAATAACCTTAGTGGTATGAGTAGCATCAGTGAAACCCTGTGGAAGAATATTAATCACATGATTCTTATAAGAAGCAAAGCGACCATTATTCCAAATGGTATCCTTCATGCTATCAGACCAAGAAGCGTAAGTACCATTACCATTGCTTGGAAGAATCTTCTGAGCGAACTCTTCAGTACAATAAATGGTAGGAGTGCCATAAGCGGCAGAAATAGCGATCAAACGATCAAATGCCTTTTCATCGAAACCATTGGTTACAACAGTATTCAATGCAGGAAGCTGAGTAAGACCTTCCTTAAGGGCAGCACCGATTTCCCAATGAATGAGTTCTTCGATACCTTCCATAACGATACGGGTCACTTCAGCAAAATCAGCACGGCCATCAAGGAACTCTTCAAGACCGATCTGAGCAGCACCACCGATAGCGCTAGTCTGTACTTCGATAGGTGTATCTTTACCAAGCTTGAATACTTCGTAGATACCAGCAAGACCAACTTTAGTGATGAACTGCTTTGCGCGCTGACGATCATGTTTACGCCAGAAGATTGTAGAATTGCCCTGAGCAATAGTCTTTACCTCTGCGAACTTTTCAAACTCTTCCTCAACTTTCTTAGGAAGAATATCATCCATAGTCTCTTCAATTAAAGAGAAAATGGTGTTCTTATTTTCACGATAAAGGGCGAAAGTACCAGCTAATTCGTTCATTTCAGAACGAAGGGTTTCATTAAGAGCATCATAGCTCAAATTTTCGCCATTGAATGAATAAGCAACAGGAGCAGAGCGGTCAGCTTTAGCAGTTGCCTTCATCAATTTAAGAAGTTCATTTCTTTCTAACATTGACTTTTTCTCTCCTTTCCTTATTACTTAATTCTCATAACCTTGACTGCCTTCTGCATATCACCAAGGTTGTAGATCTTAACGACCTGCCACTGGAATGCAGCATTGGAAGCACCGGTAGCACTGAGATAACCATGAGCATTTGGAGTAAGAACAGATCCAAGTGTTACGGTTGCATCAGCGATAGTATTAGTAGTAAAAATGTCACCTTCGTGAGTCTTAAATACACGAGGAACCATTAAGCCAGCCTTACCATTTCCATTTGGACGGTTTGGCTGTGCATATTCAGCCATCTGAGGAACATTAAGCTTCTCAACTTCATAGCTGTTTCCAATTGGATAATGATTACGACCATAATCTGGAGCAACTCCAGGAGCATTGCTATGACCATCGCCATAGATTTCAACCTGGCTCTGAATAGCCTTCATCATATCCCAATCAGCAGAACTAGCAAAACCATTAATTTTGGTACCATTGATGCCCTGAGCAGAACCCCAATCAGCAGAAGCTCCACCAACACCAACTGGACTATAAACGCGACCATTGTAGTCACGACGGATCATAGCGAAATCCTGATCAGTTTCATGATCACGATATACCTTAACTTCATTGAAAACGAGCATCCATTCGCCAGGACCTGTAAAGTTTACTTCACCATTAGCATAGTCGTACTTAACGAACTGACCATTCTCAAGAATATCAATACTTGCAGCTACAGGTAACTGTGCATAAATTTCAGCAGTTCTCTGAGCACTGAGATGGTTAGGCTCGACCTGTCCGAAACCAAGTGTAACAAACTGAGCTTCTGGAGACAATCTTGTAAAAGCCATACTTAGCTTCCTCCTTTATAAAATTAGTTCATTTCTTTGGCGGTTTCACGCACGGCCTTAATCCAAGCAGGTGCGTTATCCTCACCATCATTACCATTTAATTCATAAATGGTAGGCTCTTTTTTGGAAGTATCCTTTTTATCGTCATCAAGGCTAAAAGAAACCTTGTTACGAACACAAATAATAGATAATTTAGCTTCGATATCATTGAGACTATAAGTGTCAATATTATCAATGCAATCCTTCTTATCTTCATCAGAAAGCATATAGAAGCTATCAATCATATCTTGCTTTGCTTTACGATCAGCTTCAACTTTAAATGTACGAAGTGGTTCAACTTCAGCCTTTAAAGCTTCAAACTGTCTCTGGAGTTCAGTAAACTGAACAGCAAGATTCTTATAGAGATCAGATTCAGCGACTTCATCATCAGTTAAAGAATGCTTACCAAATGGTGGCTTCTTCTTCTTATCTTCGTCATCTTCTTCTTCCTTCTTGTCGTCACCGGACTCAGGCTTCTTTTCATCTTCGCCGCCCTTATCCTCTTCATCCTTCTTTGGAGGGAATGGATTCTCTTTCTTTTCTTCCTTTTTGTCTTCTTCTTCCTTCTTCTTGAAGTCAACATCAGGGTTTTCCAAAGTAGGATCATTTACATTCTTGTTTTCTTCATTCATAGAAGTAAATCCTCCTTTGCTTAAAGCAGATTTAATATCCTCCATCAAGGAGAATAATTGGTTCTTGAAGTCGCCATCATACGAGAACTGTGCTGCAATACCCGCACCTTCAAAACAAGGTTCAACGTCTTCTCCAAGAATACAAAGCTTTTGTATCATTGCTTCATCAATTATGAAAAACTTTGGCAATCCTTTATCATCAAATGTCCAAGAGCCCTTCAAATTTTCTTCATTGAGTTCCATAGATTGATTATTTCCATGTTCTAAAATTCTTTTAGATTCTGGATATAATGTTGTCCATAAATACCCCTCAGTTAATAAGTAAGTGCGTCTAACTTGATTGTCATCAATAAAGTCTTGGAACCAAATCTTTGAACTAGAATCGACAAAGCCATAAGCCTTAGTTCTATCAACAATACGGAACTTACCATCGCCAACTTCAATACTACGGTTGTGACCAGAGAAATCTTCCTCTTTATTATCATAAAATCCAGCAATCGGGCAACCATGTAAAGTCTTTGCCATCTTAATAGCGGATTCTTTGTCAATCACACTATGATTGCGGTTCTCGCCAAGATAACAAACTTTAATATCACAATGGCTCAATAATGGATTATCTGACATTGGAGCCACATTAAGTAATTCAACCGTTCCATCAATCGGAACGCTAACATGTTTAGGCACTTAACTCACTCCTTTCCCGCAGCTTCACGGTTAGCTATAGTTTTATCAGATTTCTATTCATTGCTTTTTTCCGGTCTGCCCATTTTTTTATCCTCGGCCGCACCCTTAATCTAAGCCTAAGCTTTATTAGTAGCAGACTAAGCGTTTGATCCAGTCTTACCACCGAGTACATCCTCACCACGTAAAGTAGAACTCATGAGAGGCGGAATCATTAATTCTTGTAATTTCATTACATTATTCTCAAAATAAGCAGTAGCATAAATAGAACTTTGTGAATGTCCAAGAGCAATCTAAGGTAACACTTTGGAGAAACCAAGTTGTGTATGCTCTTTATATAACTTAGACAATTCTTTATAATTATTAATAGTAGTTTCAAGCATATTAAAATGCAAACACCACTTTTTATTTCCTGGGAACTTATTATTTAAGATCCTAGTAAATAACTCATCAAACTCAAAAATTAAATCTCTGATACTTGCTTCATCAACAGCACTCGCTTTCTCAAGAGCAAGATTACTATTAGAGTTAAATAGGTTTTGAGAAACACCAGCTTCATTATAAACAGTGCGCTCAACTTTTTCAAGTTCATCTCTTGTTGCTGTAGTATTCTTATCAGCAAGATCGGCAACATCTACATCTGCAAACGTTGTCATAACATCTACGCCAATAGCACGCTTCAACATCTATACTGTATTATTATGAATATCTTTTGCTTCATCAACGTCAAATATCAAATCACCATTTTTATCTAATGGTAATTTTTGAATAATGACTTTTAATAACTTCTGCATCATCTTACGACGATCCAGATCTTGCGCTTCGTCCAAGTCCAATATCTTTGAAGTAACATTTACAAGCATTGGAACATCTTGTCCAGCAATATTAATCTTAAAAGCACAATCTGGATCTAACAACCACCATGTGCCCTCAGTATATCCATTCTTTGGATTGTTCAATTTGCCCTTCTTATAAGCAATATAAGCTTCAGAAAATTCTGAAGGATACATTTTTAAAACTCTTAAACGAGTTTCAATATCCGGAAATTGTTCATCAAAAAATCTTGGATTAAATTCTACTGCTGGTCTATTACCTACTTTGAACCGAGAGCGGCAATATGCAATTGGTAACTATTGGAATGTAAAGCCATTTGAGGTTTCTATAATATAGCCATAATAGCATCCATTAAGAATTACCTGCAATGCCACATCTTGGCACAACTTTTTCACTCCTGCATGATCAAAATAATCTAGAGCTTCAGAAAACTCCTTTAAAATTTTGTCATTCTTCTTTTCATTCTCCTCGATTACATAAGGAGTAATATACCAATCATATCTATAAAGACCGGCAAAATATTTAACCAATCTTTCATACATACCACTTACTTCAAAGAAGTAATTTGATATTTCTCTTAATAAAGGATAATCTTTTCTAGCCAATGCCGCAAGAACAGCCAATTTATTATAAGTTTTCTTGCTAGTCTTCTTAATGGCACCAAGATCTAATACAGCATCATCAAGTGTCTAGAAATAATTAACTTTTACTTTTCCATAATCTACTTGACTACCATAAATGTCATGAAGTTCTGGACGTTGGACTATTGAGAAGCCTTTGGAATGGATTAAATCCTAACGATTCTATTCCAAGCCAATCCCTCCTTAATATCCAGCTTTTTCCATGATATAATCATACGAAATTAAGTTTTCATCTGTATAAGGGATTTCGATTAGATTATATTCATTTAATGCGCAGAATCTGCGCTTATTTTTATCGTTGAACTATTGACGATAGAAACCTTGCTTTCCACCATATTTACTGGAAGGTTCAAAATGTTGTTTTCCCTAATATTCAATTAAGAAATCCACATTACCATCATCATCAAACACGCAAAAGTCAAATCTTAATGGGCGACCATTTGGACTATTTAAACCTTCGAATGATTGCTCCATGGTGAAATTGAAGCCTGCATCGCGCAATATTTCTTCAATCTTAATCTCTCCTCTTGAAGCTCGCAACTTTGACACCTCAATTCATAAATAACATATCGCTAAATCTTTTTTTATTACGTTTACGTTTTTTATCTTCTTCTAATTTTATCCAATACAGACCATATTCAAAAGCAGAAAATTTATCCTTTTTAATACCTTTATTTGCTTGCTTCAAAATGATATTAACACCTTCGTTTTCTTCACGAAGATTCATCATTTCTTCCTTTAATATGGAAGTCAAAGTAAATGGTTTAAGATATTCTGCCCGTTCTTCGGGCTTCATCTCTTGACCACGCTTGGTGGCCATTAACTTAATTTTTGCAACACGCTCATCAATTAACATCTTAACTCTGCCAGCTTGCATCATTGATTGTACATTACCATGTACTTCAGTATTAATTGGCGCGTTAGCTTTAATTATCCATAAAGCATTTTCTTCACAAACCGCAGTTCTATATTTTTTATACTCGCCTTCTTCGTCATTATCAACACCAAAATCAGCAATAAGATCTCCAGTATCAGGATCAGTTTGACCTTTTACTAAATAATCAACTAAACCAATACCAAGACCGTTACCATCAATAACAACTTTTTTGGCTTTATATTTATAATATAATTTTTTAATACGAATACATTGTTCTTCAAAATGCATATCACTTAATGGATAGATATTGACTAAACTAATTAAAGCATTTCCCGCAGTTTGAGGATTAACCTTAAACACACAAATTACTGTATCACATCCACGTCTACCAACGTCGACAGAAAGTACATAATAAGCATTTTTTGTACTACGTCCAGAAAATTCATACTCTGGTTGCTTTAATATTCTATTATGATCAAATTGCTCTGCATTAAAGAATGCATCTTCTATTGTGCCGGACCAAACAGATTCATATTCACGTTCAAATGAAGATTCATTAAACGTACCGTCCATTTTAAGATCTCTAATAAAGTTCTTATCGAGCAAATCCATTAAAACCGGAATTCTCCAAGTACCACCCATGACCATCGCGCGATCAGGCTTTACAATCTCCCAACACAATAATTGAATTAATTTATCATAAGCGAATGTATTCTTCCAACCTGCTGTTGTAACATAAATCTATGATTTATTTAATACTTCATTATCATCTTTACCACCACACGCTGCACGTCTTGAAACGTTCATCGTAGGGATAATAACTTCATTAAGAATCGTTCCATCAATACCGACGCACTCCTCCATGAGTCCGCCATGGCGGCGTTGTCCTCTCGAAGTTTCACGAGCTGCTATATTGTCCAGCACTGACCCGTTCTTAAATATGTATCTAACATAATCTTTTCCCTCCATTGTCTTGCCGCGACGCCAATCAATCTCATCGCGCAATGGTGGGATTAAATGACATAATTCTTGCACCTTAGCTTTAATAATACTTGATGCCTATTCCTTACCACCAGATGTAACAAATAATTTTGCTCCTGGATACAGTATACAGCGAATTATTAAAATTAATGCGGCCAAGAATGATTTTGAGTAAGCACGTGGGAATACTGCGTAAGTATATTTGTAACGCATTGCCGCACGTAAGAACACTCTCTAATAAAAGAATAAATGGAAATTTTCCGGATTATTCTTTTCAAGTAAAAAATCAACAAATAAATCTGGATACTCTCGCCAGAAAGAAACCCATTTACGAGCCACAGGTATGCAAGCCCGCACACGTTCTTCTGACAAACCAATTTTATCTACTCCAGTTTTTAAGTTGAGTAAATCCTAAAGCGCCATTATTCATCATCCTCTCCGAGGAGTTCACGAATAGTAGCTTCATCTTCTTCTTGTTCACTTTCAACGAATTCATAATGTTTTAAGAAATCATTATCATTAAGAACTTCATCCTCAATTTCTTGTAGATCTAAATCCTCAATCTCAGTAGTTTCAGAATCTTCTTCTTTTGCTTCTTCTCTTGCCATGGTTCTAACCGCGTTCTCAATAAGATTACCAAGATTCATTTCTTCAGTAACTAGCTTATGAGTATATCCACGAAGATCAGCAAGCGTTTCATCTACACGATCTTTTGGTTCATCTGTATAATATCTTGGAATAAAGTCTTCTCTTTCACACAACAGGATAAACTCGTCAATAGCGGAAACAAATTCTCCGCTCTCTGCTTTGTTCTGCGCAGCAGTAAATTTCGCAGACTTCATAAGCGTATCATAAACTTTAGACATTTTCTGAAATCCTTCAATGTCACCAAGATCAACTAACTAATGACACTTCAAAGAAGTCTTACAAATTAATTTTAAATAATCTTCATGAGCCGGGGTAACAATATCAAATGCCGCCATCATTTCTTGGTATAATTTCTCTAACTGAACCCACTCATATGGCCTATAAGCTTTTCCCCATTTAAGTGTAAGATACTTCTTATCTTCTTCAGTTAAATCATCATCAAAGAAATCTGGGGCATTTAAATCTATAGGAGCGGCACCTGTCTATTCGGCTTCCGCAGCTTTAAAATCTTCCGGCTTTTCTGGCATAGTACCAGTTTGAATAGCATTTTCAATTTCTTCTCCGGTATAACCCTATCGCGCCATAACTTCAGCTTTCTTCGCATTCATCTCTTCGCGCAATCTCTCGGTATCGGCCCAAGTATATGAACTAAATTGTTTCATACGCATCTTAGATAAATAACGACCAAGAATAGTCATACCAGTTGTCTTTCTTGGATCTTTAGCATAACGATCCAATAAAGTTGTCCATTCCTCTTCAATATAAGGAACGTCAATATCTTCCAGAATCCACAAATAAGTTTTAGGATCCCAGTTATCTACGTGTCTAGTTAAACATTTTTTACATTCAGGTAAAAACCCATCAGGATATTTATCAGTTCTTTTTGTTTGGTAAAACTGATTTTCGTCCATTGTACGATTACACGTTTTACAATACAATGTTTTTCCATCGGCCATTTGTTAGCACTCCTTTTTCTTGCTATTGCGGCACTTCTTACAAATACTATAAAATCCATCTTTACTCGTTTTATTAATACTAAAGAATTTTGAATGAGCTAATTTAACTTCGCCACACCGGCTGCATTTCTTCCACTTACCTTTTTCTACATAAGTGAAATACCACATTATCCATTCGTCTTGTGCCTTTTGCGCAATTAGTTTTGGAATCTTATTCCGCCACAAACTGCTTATGTATTCTATTGAGTGCGTAAATTGGAACTCTTGTTCAAGTAATGCTTGTATTTCTACGTTCTGTAATCGTTCTTGTTTATACTGAACTATGCGTCTATACATCGGAAAATCCGCTAATGCTCTTTCTACCAGCGGCGTAAAATCCTAAATCATATACCATGTATCGCCTTCGAAATTACCTTCAGATCGTCCTTTTAATAAGGGATACAATTGAAGAATTTCGTTTATAACTCGATAATCACAGAATGAAACACCTTCATATTTAATTACAGCATTATCATTGTCATCATATTCTATCCATTCATTCCAAGGTAATGGTGGGAACGTTTTCATACCTCTCGATAATTTAGTGAATACAATGGGACGCTTGTAAGCATTTTTTACAACATATTGGTCTTTCCGCAATTCAATTAGCGTACTTTTTATTATATACGCCGCACGTCCGGTTGCAGTCTTTTGTAACCTTTCCCAGAATTCAATACTTTCTCTGAGACGTTTTAACTACGGTATATCTTCTATGTCTTGCTTTGTGATAGTAACTTTAGGTTGAAAAATTGTATTTTTTCCATTATCAGTAATTAAATTGTAAATTCCATCTTCACCGTTCTCTAATTGACTGACCAGACCTTCATAAGAAATTTCTCGTTTATTAATCGTTGCTAAACGATTTTCAGTAAGAATTTTCTTCTCCTTTTTCTCTTGTTTCTCCATACAAAGAACCAAGTAATCCGCTAGAGCCTCTAGATACTACTCGCTTGGGTCGGGTACTTCTAACAAGATCTATTCTACTAGTTTGCGTCTTTCTTCTGGAGAATCAATAGTATAATCTAATTGAATTATACCAATCAACTCCTTATAATGGTCTATTTGTCCCCACTTACTACACTCATTATACTAAAAAATTTTATGCAAGTCAACGACGTTTTTTGCCCAAAGTTGAAAAATATAAAAATTTATAATATAATTATTATGTAAAAAAAAGAGGTGTATAAAAATGAAGGTATATCTTGCAGGTCCAGTAGTTACAAATGATCCTATAGTGAAACAACAAATGGAAACTTTAGAAACAACACTTAATAATATGCGCATCTATAATAGATATTCTGATATAGAAAAAGAATATGTGGAAGTCTATCGTCCAGGTAAACATAAAGTCCCTAATGCATGGGGTATTGATATGGCAACTTGGGGTCAATGTGTATTTACAATGGATGTTATTGCTATTGATAAATGTGAATGGATGGTGCTCGCAGATTATGGTCGACAAGCCACTGCCGGCACAAGCTGGGAAGCTGGATATGCTTTTGCAAAGGGAATTAAAATTCTTGTCGTACAGATGCCTGGTGTAGAAGAATCTAGTCTTATGACACAAGGCTGTGCCGCAAACATTTGTAAGTACGAAGATTTTATTTCTGGCATTGATTGCGATGAACGTAATTGTGCTGTATATGATGAAATTTGGGATCATAAATATGAACACTTCTTTTTTGAGCGTGGTCGTAAACCACAAGAAAGGGTGTTAAATTAATGTCAAAATATTTTGAAGAAGAACTAAAACGTAAAAATATAGAATATTATATTCCGCGCATGGAAAATATTTTAGCAGTACGAGAAGGTCAGGTGAACAATATGATACAATGTTTTGAATGTTTTTATAGCATGTTTGGTAAATGCCCGGTTGATGGACACAAAGGCAATGCCGCATGTTTACAATTACAAAAATCTTATTTTGATATGTCGCGCAAAGAATTAGAAGAAGTTACTGAAGAAGAATATAAAAAAGCTTTGCAAAATGCTGCGCAAATGTATCATATAAGAATGGATTATATTGCAAATATTTTTAAAGGAAAAGAGGAACATACTGATGAAGAAATATCAATTCATTGATGAGCATCCTACGGCAGGTTGTTTTACTGCTATTGTTCTTGTAGCATTAGCTATTTTTTTTGGGCCTTGGATTGTAATGCATGCATGGACTCTTATCGCAGTTAATATGTTTGGAGCTCCGGCAATGTCGTACTGGACCGCCTTCTTTGGCACCTGGGCCGCGCATATAATTTTTTCCAGAATGGATGTTAGAAAAGACGATTAAGGAGTTTCCCGCAATGGATATGGATACAATGTTAGGTTTATCTTTTGGCATCGTTGGTGGATGTATATTATTGGCATTAGTTCCTTGGTGGCTGTTGTTAGCTGTGGGAGTAGGATGTGTACTTCCATGGTACAAGAGATGGCGTTTCAAATGGATCGAGCCCGCAGAGGTTAAAAAGTTTATAGACTTTTCCAACATTGGGTATGGAACAATAGGAGATCTTGAAAAGATGATGTTCATCGGAATGTCAGAGGATAAAACTATTCGTTGGTGGTACTGGCGTGGCGATGATGGAGTCAAGGATTATCTGGTGCCGCAAGCTGTTGATGATGGTCAGATATATTGGAATAAAAAATTAGAGATTAAGAATCCTGTGCTATTGAAACATTTGCACGGTTTTATGGATATGGGCAATGAATGGCCTGCTTTTTATAAAATGACCAATAAGCAGATTGAGCATGTGCGGCAAATGCATAAAAAACAAGAGAAGAAGCAGAAAAAAGGAAATGCTAACATGATCAAGCATCCTTGTTCTTTTGCGCCCGAGGATATAAAGGTTGTAGCGAGTGATTTGCCGCGAGCCGATTATGCGACCGTAGACCTGGACAAGAATAATATGAATGCAGCAACTGCGGCGATGGCTTCAGATGCTGAACTTTTGGAATTACAAAAAGCCGTGAAGGAACTTGAAGAAGAAATTCATGGTAGATGCCCTACTCTTGAAATTAATGTAAATCCGTGATCCGAAATTGAAAATACTTTTGGAGTGGGAATGGTCCAGGCAAAGAGCTTTTTTCAAAAAATAATAATTTTTTTCCCGAAAGTGGCCCCGGGGTCTAGCCTATCAGCAACATGCGTGTTGGTAGGCTTTTCACATGCCTAGGGTGCGAAAGTTTTTTGTTTTTAAGCTGACAAAAAAATAGGTAGGTAGTCTGGGGTCTCGCCAAACGCGCACCCGGGCGTGCATGGTCAGCACGCCCGGCATTTAAGCCAAAGCAAGGGTTACACATTTTCGCCAGCGCATCGATACACATGTAACCAGCATGTAACTATCCTGTAACCATGGGATCCCTCTCATGTAACCCTCGGGATGTCAAATCTGGTAAGGTAAATGTTACAAAAAGTTAAGAAACTTTCGCTTGCTTTGTAACACCCTCTGTGCTATAATAAGAGTGTCCCAAGAGGGAACAGAAAGAGAGGGTTACATCATGAACAAGATCATCGCTACCGCTACCGCCATCACTATCGCTTTGATTCTGACTTTTGCAACCATGATTCCGGCATCCGCTGAAGTGGGCGATCGTGGCGAGTTCTACCCCCGGCTGACCGTAGTAGTCGGCTATGAGCGCATCGGCGACACTGACATGTGGATCATCGACTGCATGGACAAGGATGGACAGGTCTGGAGCTTCTACGGAGAAGAAGAGGACGCACACATCGGCATCATGTTCAACCTGCTGATGTGGAACATGGGCGAAGTTGAAGAAGATGACGAGATCATCGAAGCGTATTACGAAGGACGCATGGACACAATGCAAATGATGAAGTGGATGGAAGATTAAAAAAAAATTGTTACAAAAGTATTAAACATTCAAAAAAGGGGTTGTAATGCAACCCCTTTTGTGGTATACTCTTATCAGATCAAGAGAGGAGGACACCACGATGACTTACTACTGGGACATGGACGGAGTGCTCGCCAACTTCCACAAGGCTTACGCTAATGACCGGGCTATCGCCCTCAAGCGTGAAGCGATGGCGAACCTTGAGCCCTTCATGGCCAACGTGGTTACCGTCCGGAATCTGATGGCTGAAGGCCACACCTGCTACATCCTCACCAAGGCCGCCAACGCTGAAGGCGCTGAAGGCAAGGTCGAGTGGCTCGCCAAGTACATCCCCGAGATGGACGAGGCCCACACCATCATCATCACCAAGGGCCGCAAGGTTGACAACATCCGTGAGGATGGAATCCTGGTGGATGATGATGCCGCCAACACCCGGCAGTGGGAAAAGGCCGGACACAAGGCCATCCTCCTCACCACCAAGGGCGAGGCCGTCCGGATCTGACCAGATCCGATAATGTAAAATCTGGTAAGCTGATCCAAACAAGGATCAGCTTCTTTAATTTGTCAAATCTGGTAAACGCAATTTTGCTTTACATCGATGTAAATAAAAAGTTTTCGCAGGCGCGCGGCCGGTCGCCGCGCGCCTTGTTCGCGTAGTAAGTGGATCCCAACAAAAAAAGTTTGCAAAAAGTGCGCCAAAGGTGTTGACACAACCGCCCGAATGTGCTATACTAACAGTGTCAAGAGGGAGAGAGCAAGGAGGTCACCACCATGATCAACATCAGGAGCATCAACAAGCTGCAGGACAACGACGGGCTGACGCTCAAGGCAGGCAAGCCTATCACCTACAAGACTGGTTGGCAGGTCGCCACAGAAGGCGTCGAGTGCAAGACGGCTCGTGAGTGCATCAAGGCTGTCAAGGCGTATGGTGGTAACTGCGGCGTGTGGTACAGCGAAGGGATCTATTACGTGGACAAGAGCCACAGGGTAAACACGAAGCGCGAAGCCATGACCATTGGCAAGGCTTGCAATCAGATCAGCGTCCTGCGGTGGCGTGACATGGGCCTTGCCTACTGCTAAAAAAAGTTTGTAAAAAGTGTTGACAAACCGCATGTAATGTGCTATACTTACATCATCAAGAGAGAGGAGCGCAAGGCAATGAGCAAGTGGTACACAGTCAATCATGGAGCAATCACACTGGAGCAGACCTTCAACACCTACGAGGAAGCCGAGCTGATGGCCATGGCCATGGCAGTGACTGACCAGCACGTGTGGCATGTGGAGATGGTGATCGGTTGGGATCGGTGACCCCAGCCTTTTCATTTGCACGCGCGCCAGCGGGCCTGGCGCGCGTTATTGCGCTATAGAACAGGATCCAGAAAAATTTATTTCGGGAAATGTGAAAAAAAGTGTTGACTTCTGATCCCGTTTCTGCTATACTATCATCAGTGAGAGAGAGTAGCAACTCTTGAAGGGCGCTCGACAGAGCCAGAGGTGGCCCACCAAAAAAAACTGCTACAAATTTTGAAAAAACCCTTGACAGGATCAGCAAAAGGTGCTATACTCTTATCAGATCAAGAGAGGAGCGGATGAACGATGATGAACTACGAAGTCAAGAGCTACAGCTTCTTCCGGACGCCCAATGGTGGAGCCGATTATGTCAATGATGGAAAGCTGTTCCACCTGTCCGCTGAAATGCTGAATTGCCTGCTGAATCAGTATAAGGTCATGGGCTTCAAAGTGATCTTTGACAACGACAGCTTCGTGAGCGTTGCCAAAGTCACCAACGAAATTGAAGTGTTCAGCGCTCGCATGGATGAAATGGCGCGCAACCTGCGGGAAGCTCGCGCAGAAAATAAATAAAAAAAATTCAAAAAAAGGGTTGACAAAAAACCCGATCCATGTTAGAATAAATCATCGAAAGAAGCAAGGGAGGACGAAACGATGATCCGTGAAAGCAAGATGACCTTCAAGCAGGTGGGTGCCCAGTCCGTTGACATTTACTGCCAGACCCGGGATGACAATGGCCCGTGGCAGAAGCAGGGGATCATCCCGATCCGGGGCACCGTGGAAGAGGTCATGGCCCAGCAGATGGCCAATCAGGAGCGGTGGGGCTGGACTCCCTACGACATCGAGGACGGCGACACCCTCACCTTCTGGAAGGAGTTCTGATCGCTCCAGAAGAATAAAAAAAGTGTTGACAAACTGATTGACCTATGATACAATAACAATGTCGGGAGGGGTTACTCAATCAACCCTCAGAAGTAGCCGTAAAAAGTAGGGAACCTCCCGACCACTTAAAACAATAGGAGGAAACAAAAATGATGACCATGACAAGACAATTCACAATCGGCGATCTAGCACTGTTCAACCTCATGCAGGATGTGCGGAACATGGTAGATGATTTCACCGCTGATAAGTTCGGCCCAAAGGTCAAAATGACCGCTGAAGAATTCGCCGATCTGATGGATCACATGGCGAAAAGCGCAAGGAACCTGGCCCAGGCCGAAGCCGTAAAGGCTGAACGCTCCAAGCGCACCTAACACAGACGCAGCCCCCTCTCGCTTCTCTCCTTTCAGGCGGGAGGGTTTCTTTTTGGCCGACCGCGCGCGACCGGCGCGGTCGGCATTTGAGTTGTAAAGGGGTCTCAGGGTTTGTGCTTGCGAAAGGGTAAAAAAAGAGCGGGGATCGGACTCCCGCAATGCCATCGGCTTTTGTTTTGCTGGGCTCGCCCGGCTCCGTGAGGAGCGCCCTAGAGGAGTGCCGGTGGATCACTACCATCTCCCTGTGACTATAAGATATCATACTTTGCTCTATTTGTCAACTACTTTTTGCAATTTTCTTCAACTTTTTTTTGAAGAAAATAAATTGTTACAATTTTGTTAAATCTGCGAAAAAGGGGTTGTATTCTGATCCGATCTATGGTAATATAATGGTGCGAAAGGAAGGTGCTCTGAATGAAGATCTGGTTCGACATGGATGGAACGATCGCCGATCTGTACGGCGTGACTGATTGGCTCCCGGCTCTGATCGCCGAAGATACCCGCCCTTACGAAGTGGCGAAGGGGATCGGCAATCTCGCTCTGATCGCTCGGCTCCTCAACAAGGTGCAGGCGAACGGTCACGAGATTGGAATCATCTCTTGGACGGCTAAAGCCGGAACCGCCGGATACAACGCTCGGATTTACGCCGCAAAGGTTGGTTGGCTCGGCAAGCACCTTCCTTCCGTAAACTGGGACACGATCCTTGTCAAGCCCTACGGAACTGACAAGCGGGTTGCCACTGGTGGCGGGATCCTCTTCGATGATGAGGAACCGAACCGGATCGGATGGGGCGAAGGCGCCCACACTCCTGCCGAGATCGTGGAAGTCCTCAAGGCTCTTACCAGATAAGACAATGTCAAATCTGGTAAACTAAAACTGACGCAGCACCCCTGACCTTCCTCCTTGGGTTGGGGGTTTTCCTTATTTTGTGGGCTGCGCGCCGGCGGTCGCCTGCGCGCAGTATTTCGGCTAATTAGGAGGATCAGAAAAAATTTTTTTGAAAAAGTTGTGAAAAAAGGGTTGACAGATTATCCCTTATCGTGTATAATGACTACAGTAAGAAACAGGAGGTAACCACCATGAAGCTGATCGCCACCGTCAACAATCTCCCCGCCAACCTCTCCAAGTACGCTTGGATCACCGCTCGCGCTGTCGATGGCGAGCTCTGGTTCTACGGCGCTTGGTACGATGAGGATGGCGCTCGGGCTCAGGCTCGGGAGATCGACGGCATCGCCCTCAAGGTTGAGGGCTGATGCTGAAAAAATTCAGCATCTATCCTGTTATAATAAGAGTGTAAGAAAGAGAGAGGAGTAAACGAAAATGACTACCTACACCGATCTGATCCGCAAGATGGATAATCCCCGCTACGTTGGCAAGATGGACAAACCGGTCAAGCGGGTTAATAAAGTCTATGATCTGTTTATTGATGGATCTTACATCAAGACCGAATACCACAAGAACAACGATCAGCTTGCTATTGGTCGGCTGATGGATCACGCTCGATACTACATCGACAAGATGAACCGGCTCGGCGGTGATCCCGCCGGTGAGATTGAGATCCGGATCACTGACAGGGATGGAAAAATTTCTTTCAAGAAATTTTCCAAAAACGCTTGACAGGATCAAGCAAACCTGCTATAATGTAACCATCAAGAGAGAGGAGCGAAAGACAATGACAAGCAAGAAATTCGCAGGACACGAAAAGGCCGCCGCTAAGATCAACTACTACGAAGACGGCTCCATGGAACTGGTGAGCTACAAGACCGTGGTTGCCACGGTTGACCCCGAAGGTTGGGTGCACCTCAACGGCCTGTACAGCATGACCACGATCAAGCACATCGGTTGGTTCGCCCGGCTGATCGGTACGGACTACCACACGCTGAAAGGCCTCATGGTCGACCACAAGGACATGAACCTCAACACCGGCGAGGTGGTGGATTGGGAGTAATCCCAATCCTTTTTCTTTTGAGCCGGTCGTTGCTGGGCGCGACGACCGGCATTTAGATTTTGGTAGGGTCTGCATAATTATACAATCGCATTGCATAAAAAAAGTGCTTGACAGCCGATCCTGTATCTGGTACAATAGTGGTGGAAAGGAAGGTGCTACCCCATGACTGAACTGACTGCGATCCGTGACTTCGTTGAGCTGATCACCGGCATCCGCCCTGTGATCGCACGCAAGCGTGACGATTGGTCTGTTATTTCCGAAGCCGACTCCATGCGGATGACCGTCCCCACGGTCTACACCGGCTCCGAAACTGACAAGGCTTTCCGCAAGGACTTTGTGAGCCGTTGCCCTCTTGCCCGGGGCTTCGCTGATGTTACCATTAGCATCCTGCACGAGATGGGGCACTTCGCCACCCGTGACAACTTCAACAGCGATGTGTACACCGCACAAGTTGAGGAAGCCGGCGCCGACATGGAAAAATACATGGCGATCCCTTACGAGATGCTCGCCACCTGTTGGGCGATCTGTTGGCTGATGGATCCGGACAACCGGAAAGAAGCCAAAAATTTTGAGAAAAATTTCTTCGGAAGGGGTTGACAAACCGCCCCGGATCTGATACAATGATCATGTTGAAAGGAGATGGTTCCGATGGGGATCGAAGCCCCCGGCCCGCAGGCAGGTGCGAAGCGGGCCACATGGGCGGGAGGTAAGCACCCAGCCGGTTGAGGAGAGGGCCCCCAAGACCGGCAAGCGAACCTTGGCAAGTGAATGGAGGATGGCCACCGCCTTAAGAAGCCCCAGGGAGGCTGAAGCCGATTGCGAGAGCGCAAGTTGCTCGTGTAAGACCTTCAAACTCGGGAAACGAGGATGCCCCGAACCCTGTTGATACAGAGCCGAACGGCTCTTTTTTTATTGGCCGAGCGTGCGCGGGCCACACGCTCGGCATTTGGGATCAGCTAAGGGTTCAGAAAAAAAATTTTGCAAATCGGCCAAAAAAGTGTTGACAAATGGCTCCCGTTATGGTATTCTATACTCACCGGAAGGGGTTAGAGCCCGGGGCCACGGGTGCCAAAGCCGATGGAAGGAGCTACGCGCGGAGCGCCCCGCGCGCGGAAGAACCCGGGGGGTTGGAGTAGCGCACCAAGGGCCGAAGGCCAAGGCCGGATCTCCCGGGGCCGAAACTACTACGTTGAGGGTAGGCAGAGCCGGAACATCGGGTAGCCGAGCCGGTGGGGCCCATGAGAGCCTGTAAGACCTCCCCAATGAAACGACCGCAGGCCGAAGTCCTACTCTGCGGTATACGGGGCGAGGAACCCCGGGGTCCGAAAGGGCTCAAATGTGCGGGCAACAACAGGGGAGCGTCTGGGACCCCGGGGCCAGTAGGATGGACGCAAAGGGTGGTAACCTGCCCGACGAAGAGCCGGGCTTGAGACCTCAAGTGCGAGGACGAATAGCCAACAGAGGGATCAGCTGATCCCCCTTTTTTCATTTGAGCTGGTCGCGGGCGGCCGCGCGCGACCAGTTTTCACGCTTCAGAGAGGATCCAGAAAAAAAGATTTGCAAAAGGCAGAAAAAAAGTGTTGACATCGGCTCCCGGATGTGGTATTATACTGTCAGAGGGAGAAGGCAGTGAACCGGCTGACACTCCTAAAGGGCGCCGAAAGGCAAGTGCGAGCCCCGCAAAACAAAAGTCACCGGCACGGGCGGGTCCGAACCGCCCACAAAAAAGTTGTTGACAGATCATAAGGTCTGTGCTATAATGAAGCCATCAAGAGAAGGGAGCTAACCATGATGAATACCGAAGTTATCAAGGCAATGCAGGGCAACAAGAAGGAACATAAGGCGCGCAAGTGGTGGCACAAGAATGGTTACAAGGTCATGCGCGTGATCCTGTTTCCGTTCTGGATCGGAAGTATCCTGATCAACAAGTGCCGGGCATGGCTCAACAATCGGCAGGAATGGAGCGAAGAACGCGCCACCGAAATTCTAAATTATTACATCCCGCGTGCGTCTGATTGGGATGAAGAGGATCAGTGCCTTTATTTCTTCGATAATGGCATGGGCTGGAATTACAAACTTGCAAAGCGGTATCTCAAGCGGAAGGATCGCCGTTTCTGGAAAGTCCATTGCACTTGGTGGGGCGGAAAGATGCGCGCCCTGTTGATGGACAAATTCGAGCTTGAAGGATTTACAAAAGAGCTCGGCAACTGCTCCGAAGGATGGACAGAAATTTCTTTCATCCTCAACGAAAAAAGTGTTGACAAACTGAACCAACTGTGATAGAATAAGACCATCAAGAGAGGGAGGTAATCACCAATGTTCAACACCGAAGCTTGCATCATCCGCTCCACTTGCCCCTGCTGTGGCACTCTGAACCACATCCACGCTCTCCAGTCCGAGTTTGACGCTTGGCAGGCGGGCGCTCTGGTGCAGGATGCGTTCCCCACCATGTCCGCCACCGACCGGGAGAGCCTGATCTCCGGTCTCTGCCCGGACTGTCAGGCGACTTTCTTCGCCGAGGATGACGAGGAGGTGGATGACTAATGGACGGTTACATGGGAATGCCCTACGAGGATCTGATTCGTGACCCCGGAATCGAAGACTACACTTGGGAGATGGATGGGCTGTACGTCCAGCTGCCGGGTGATCGCTGGTACTGGGTCGGCCTCAAAAACTGGACAGTCAATAGCTGGGAGCGGATTTAATCCGCTCCTTTAGTTTTGGGCTGCTCGGTCGCGGTCGCGAGCGAGCAGTTTTTCGGATCACGGCGAGGGTTCAGAAAAATTTTTTTGGAAAATTGGCAAAAAAGTGCTTGACATCTGATCCCGTATGGTGTATTATAATGGTGTCAAGAGAAAGGAGCTGATCCCATGACCCGCACTTACAAGAAAGCCGCTACCCGCCCTCAGCCCCGTGATGTCTGGCCCTGCCGGCACACTAACCACCGGGGTCTCCGCAAGCGCATGGACCGGATCGACCGGCGCCGGCTCAACCGCTTTGCGAAAGATTTCGCATAAGGGTTGACAAATGCTTGAAAGTGTGCTATCATAAAGCCATCAAGAGAAAGGAAAGTGACCACCATGAGAAAGTTCTTTAATATCGAACACGGCTACAAGTATGAAACCAATGACCTGCGTGCGTTGACCATGATTGTCAATCTGCTTCTGATCATCGCCTTCGGTTTTGCTTCCTCTTGGTTTGGCTTCACGATTGCGGTGCTTGGGATTGTCAAGGATTGCAAGAATCAGAACCGCCACATCAACGACTTTCTGATGCACAGCACAAGCCTGTTGATGAACAGTTATTTCCTCTTTTTGCTCTACAGGGGTTGACAAAACCTCAACCCCATGTTATAATAAGTCATCAAATGAAAGGAAGGTAAACAAAATGGAAAATGTCAAAGTTGAACGCAAAGGAATCGGATTCACGGGTCTGCTGACTCTGATCTTCATCACGCTGAAACTGTGTGGTGTGATCTCCTGGTCTTGGGTGTGGGTTCTCGCTCCCCTGTGGATCGGTTGGGCTCTGGTTCTGCTGATCATTGGGGTGGTTGCTCTCGGTGCGCTGATCGCTGATAAATGGGGGTGGTAAAATGAAACTGATCTACAAAATTCCTGCGGTCATGCTGAAAGTTTACAAGCTGATGCGGAAAATTGGGATGCCGGTTTAACCGGCTCCTTTTTCTTTTGAGCCGATCGCTGTGGGCCGCAGCGATCGGCATTAGGGTTTGTATACAGGATCCAGTTTTTTGACGCCGAAAATGTTACGAAAACTTAACAGATCTGTAGCCCAAATGTGATCTTTTCGTTATTGATCTGTAATAATATTATGGTATTATAATCATGTCGAAAGGGAAGGGCCTCACAGAGGCCCGGGGCGATCGCAAGGGAGCTGAAAAAAATCCGGTCCGGAACGGAAAAAACCCTTGACAAACTGCCCCAAGTATGCTACACTATCATCACAGGGGAGGCGAACCCCACAAACGCAGAAAGGGTTGATACCATGGAAAAGATGACTTATGTTGCCGCTCTGAACTACGTGCTGACCAACTGCACCGACCTGCCGACCGAAGTCGCCGAAAAGCTGACCGCTCTGAAGGCTCAGACCGAGAAGCGGAACTCCGCTGACCGGAAGCCCACCAAGGCTCAGGTGCTGAACGCCGAGCTGTCCGAGGTGGTCGCCGATGTCCTGCGGAACGCTCCCGATCCGCTGACCGTGACCGAGATCATGGCTCGGTCGGAAGTCCTGGCACCCCTGTCCAATCAGAAGGTGTCTGCGGTGATCCGGGGTATGGGTGCCCGGGTGGTGAAGACCACCGACAAGCGGGTGTCCAAGTTCTCCCTCGCCTAATGGCGAGGGGTGGACACCCCAGGGCAGTCGAAGCAATTCGACTGCCCGCTCACGTGCGTGACCGGGCAGCATTCAGGTTTTTTGTAGGATCCGGTAATTTTCGCAACCAAAAGTGACATGAAAAAAATGCTTGACAGATTCCCGCAAGTATGCTATCATTAAGAAAACGAGGGAGGTGCTTGCAATGGCCAAGCAAAAGGTCAAGACCTACACCGAGATTTTCCGCGCGGAGCGCAAATCCTGGGGCAATGTCAACCCCGTGACCCGGGTGATCCCGGACAAGCGCCGGAAACCGCCGAAACATAAGGGAAGGAGATGGGAAGAATGAGTAATCAGTACAAAAAAGGTTCAGAGCTTTCAGCATGGGATCTTAACCCCGGTTGCCGGGCAATCGTAAATCAGGACAGCAAAAGCAATCGCAAGCTGAAGAAAAAAATTCTTCGGCAGGAGAGAAAAAGGCTTGACAGACGCTTGCGGGAAGAGTATAATGATCTCGAAAGTGAGGGATGACCAATGACCAGTTTTGAGAAGATCGCCGAAAAGTTCGCCCCTGTAACCGCTCTGCTGAATGAGTTCATTCAAATGTTCGATGAAGAATACACCGTTCAGATCGGCACAAAGTTCTGTGCGGACAACATCGAAGATGTGGTTTATTACTCCGTTGTGATCCCGAAGGTTGCAACCGATGAGTTCATCGAAAACTTTGTGAGCCGTTTTCCTGCTTGCTCTTGTTTCAGCAATTTCACCCTGTCCTTTATGCACGAATTGGGACATCTTGAAACCGAATGGGACATGGTGGATGATACCGAAGAACGGAACACCATCACCGACAACAAAACCTATTTTGAACTTTACAACGAGCGGATCGCCACCGATTGGGCAGGCGAATATTTGACCGAACACCGGGACGAAATGCTGATGATTGACCGACAGGTCATGGTCACGCTCCACAAAATCTGGCAGTCCATTCCGGACTGACCAGATTTTACATTGTCGGATCTGGGCTGCTCGCCAGCGGCCGCGGGCGAGCAGTTTTTGTCTTGATCCGGAGATTTCAGAAAATTTTTTTCGCTTTGGGTGAAAAAAAATGCTTGACAAAAAATCCCGTTAGGTGTAATATAATGGTACAGAAGGGAGGTCATCAAAGATGACGAAATGGATTTGGTTCGACATGGATGGCACAATTGCCAACCTGTACGCCGTGGAAAACTGGCTTGCCGATCTGCGGAGCGAAAGTGTTCGCCCCTATACGGAAGCCCTGCCGATGCTCAATTTCTCCTTGTTCGCCCGGTTGCTGAATCAGCTTCAGCGCAACGGATGGCAAATCGGCATCATTTCATGGACAGCCAAAAGCGGTTCTGAAACCTATAATATGGCGGTAGAACTCGCAAAACGTGCATGGCTTGCGAGACACCTGCCGAGCGTTGAATGGGATGAAATCAAGGTTGTTCGATATGGCACGAACAAAAAAGAAACTTGTGGTGATGGCATCCTGTTCGATGATGAAATCGGAAACCGCAACGCCTGGGGTCAGGGAGCTTACGAACCGCAAGATATTGTGGAAATCCTCAAGAGTCTGAAAGGAGTTGACTAAAATGAAAATTGCCTTCACCATCAACGGATCGTTCGACTTTGACTTTGACGAAAAGCGTCAACAGGAATTGATTGAAGATTCTCAATCCTATCCCGGTGGGATCAATTCGCTCCTGCCTGATAATCTTGAGATGGCTATTGCCGACGCTCTCAAGGGTCACCAGTGGACATGGATGATAGACCCCAACGTGGGCGGCGAAATGCTGAAAACACTAATTGAGAAAGGAGCAAAAGACGATGAACGATATGAAGCAGGGCGTATTCATTGAGGGGATTAGAATCCCCTCAGCTTGTGCGGGTAACCGTTGCCCGTTCTACAAATACGGGGATCAATCCGGCCCGGATTACTGCATGATTCAAGTCGCGCAAGGCGTGAGCCCGTTCAGTACAAAGCTGAACATTTTAGATTGCCCCATGAAACACTGTGAAGCGCACAAAAGGGAGGATTAAAAAAATGTTTGCGGGAAAAGTTGTGAAAATGGAACATCGAGAACAGACCACCCTTGAATCTGCTCTTGAAACACTCGAGGACATGGAAAAATACCTTGAGGAACTGAAAGACGCTGACCCAAAAGATGGAGAACTGCGGGATCTATGGGATGATTGCAACTCGGCCTATTCGGCACTTTGGGACTTCCTTCAGACTTACAAGCGCCAATTCTCAGAGTTCGATGACCAGATGTGACATTGTCACATCTGGTTACTTTTTTCTGAGCGGCTCGTGCGCGGGCACACGAGCCGATTTCGCGTTTGTATACAGGATCCAGATTTTTAGGATCAGCCAAATTGTTACGAAAACTTAACAAATAGTTCCCGAAATTGTAACAGAAATGTGCTTGTTTCTGTAACATTTCTATGAGATAATACCAATGTCGAAAGGGGGAAGGGAAGAGCGGGCACCGAGGTCAAGGCGCCGACCGACAACCCCGCCACCGCCGGCTGATCACCGGATCGGAACTAAAAAATAAAAAAAGTTCCGAAAAACCCCTTGACAAACCCCACGAAGTGTGGTACACTTAATACATCAAAGGGAGCCGAACCCACCAAACGGAGAAAGAGGTAATGACCATGGAAAAACTGACTTATGTGAACGCTATCAACTTCGCCCTGCGTGCCATCAACGGCGAGAACCTGTCCGAAACCGAAAAGGTTGCGGTTGCTGAAAAGCTGATCGCCCTGGGGCAGTCCCTCGAGAAGCGGAACGCTTCCAAGTCCAACAAGCCGACCAAAAAGCAGGTCGAGAACGGCAACACCAAAGCCGAGATCCTCAAAGTGCTGACCGCCGAGGGTCAGAAGTGCGGTGACATCGCCGAGAAAGTCGGCATCAGCGGTCAGAAGTGCTCCGCCCTGCTTCGTCAGCTGATCGACACCAATCAGGTCGAGAAGTACGAGGACAAGCGGGTCACCTACTTCCGGATCGCCCAGTAATGGGCGATCCCCTCGCAGAAGCCCTTTGGCGGTAGCCCAGTTCTGCGTTATCAAAAGTGAGAAACCGCCCATTTACACGGCCCGGGCTAAATGCCTGGGCCGCTCGTTGTGGGACGCAACGAGCGGTTTTTGGCTTTGCTGAAGGGATCCGCTTTTTCTGATCCGAAAACCGCCGGCGAAAATTTTTTTATTTTTTTCCCAAAAAACGCTTGACACCAGACCCCACCTGTGCTATACTATCATTGTTCCCGGAAGGGAGCGAAAAAATGAATGAGGTGACTGCTATGAAAACTCGTCTGCTCGTACTGGATACCGAAACCTGCAACATCGAAAAGCTCGACAAGGTGACGCCCGGCAACAATCTGACCTATGATATCGGCTATTCTGTGGTGGAACCTGCCACGGGTGCGGTGATCGCTGAGAAATCCTATATCGTCCGGGAAATCTTCTTCGGTGAGTATGAGCGGATGAAATCCTGCTACTACGCGGAAAAGCTCCCCCGGTATTATGCGGACATTGCCACCGGAAGCCGGGAAATCAAGGGTTTCTGTGAAATCCTGATGGACATTATCAACACCGCCCGGCAGGAAAACGTGGTTGCAATTGTCGCCCATAATGCCCGGTTCGATGTTGACGCACTGAACACCACGTTCAAGTTCCTTTATGGCTTCTATTGCCGGGTTCTGGGGGACTTTGAAATCTGGGATTCCATGAAGATGGCAAAGACCTTCACCGAAACCACCACCTACCACAAGTATTGCGAGGAACGGGGCTACATGACCAAGCACAAGCCGCCCCGGGTACGGATGACCGCCGAAATCATTTACCGCTTCATTACCGGGGATGATGAGTTCATCGAAAGCCACACCGCCTTCGAAGATACCATGATCGAACGGGAAATCGTGCTGAAAGCCTACCGCACCCACCGCAAGATGGAAAAAATTCTCTACGGCAGGGGTTGACAGCCCCTGCCCCATGTGGTACAATACCATTGAAAGGAGATGATACCCCATGACGAAAACCATCAACTACCCCACCCCCGAATGGATCGCCACATGGTGCGAGACTCGCCACTGTACCCCCGAGGATGCCGACATGGCATGGTGGGATCTGGAAATTGAGAAGGGCAACCCCACCCCCTTCGATCTGGACGAAACCGCCGAGGAGGTTTCCAAGGAGATGCGGAAGGGCGCCCGGGCGGTCAACGCCTACGGGAAAGCGGTCAAGCGTGAGCGCAAGCCGGACGCTGAAAAGCGCGAGCTGATCGCCCGGTTGGCCGAAGCCCTGGCCGACCTCTCCCCCGAGGTGGTCAACCCGGAACGGGAAATCCGGTTCGGCTCCTACTCCATCACCCTCACCCGGCACCGCACCCCGAAGGGATAATCCCTTCGGGGCTTTCCTTTTGGGCTGCTCGTTGCCGGGCGCAACGAGCAGTTTTCCGGATCAGCGAGAGGCCAGCAATTTTCGCAAGCGAAAATGTTACAAAAGTATGACGATCGTGGATCCCGATTTAACAGAATCTTAACATAAATGTGCTTGTTTTTGTAATATATTTATGAGATAATATCCTTGCCGGAAGGGAAGGGCTCTCCCCTCTGGGACCGAGGTAAGGACGGCCAGTCAGGTGGAAAATTTCCAAAGGAAATTTTGAAAAACCCCTTGACAGGACGCTGAATCGGTGCTATAATGAGTCCGTAATCAAGGAGAGCCGAACTCCTAAAAACGGAGAAAGAGGTAATGCTTATGGATAAGCTCACTTACGTCGTCGCCCTGAACACCGCCATCTCTGCCCTGTCTGCTGATGAGAGCATGACCGCCGTGGTGGAGAAGCTGACCGCCCTGCGTGACCAGCAGGTCAAGCGGAACTCCGCCGAGCGCAAGCCCACCAAGACCCAGCTGGCGAACCTCTCGCTCGCTGATGAGGTGCGCGAGGTGCTCCGGAACGCTCCGGATGCCCTGACCATCACTGAGCTGATGGCTCGCTCCGAGGTGCTCGCCCCTCTGTCCAATCAGAAGGTCAGCGCCGTGGTGCGTGGCATGGGCGCTGAGGTGGTGAAGGTCACCGACAAGCGGGTCAGCAAGTTCCGGCTTGCCTGACACCTTGCCCCACGGGGCGACCAAAGCCCAGGGTTGCAAAGCCCTGGGCTGGTCGTTTGCGAGCGCAAACGACCAGTTTTTCCCTTGCGTTAGGGATCAGCAATTTTTGCGCCAAAAAAGTCAGAAAAAAAGTGTTGACAGCTGATCCCGTTTGTGCTATACTATCCGCAGGAGGTGAGGGGAATGCGGTTCCTCGGTTACGTGGGCGGTGCGCTCTGTTGGCTCGGTCTGATCTGGGCGATCTTTTTCCTCGGTTTAGGATTGACAGTTATGGCTATTGGTGCTATAATAATGTTGTTGGTTTACTGGTTCACTTTTGATGAAATTTGAGGAGGTTATGCAAAATGGCAAAGGTTGATGTTTTCCAGAGGTTTGAGGACACGGACACAAAACGGCTTCAGGTGGTTTATCTGGCGGGACATGGTTTTGAACCGGAAGAAATCCACAAGTGGGTTGATTACGCGGTTAGCACGATCAAGACCTACATCCGCAAATTTGCGGATCTGTTCGACAAGGCAAAGCAGTTTTTCTACCACGTGACCAAAAAGGTCAAGGCAGTTCTGCGGGGCGGGAAACAGTTGGTTTACCTGTTCAAGTTCTATGATTCAGATGGCAAGCTGATCTGTTCCAAAGTCGGCACAACTACCCGCCTTCCGGAACAGCGGTTGAACGAAGAAATCAAGTACTACCAGAAACACGGAATCCCTGTTGCTTCAACGGAAATCTGTTCCGTGATCGACTGCGGGGCGATCCCTTGCGAGGGAGCAGAAAGCGCAACACGAGCCGCTTTCATCCATAAGTTTCCGGACGCTTTCCACAAAAACGATCGGTTTTTTGGGGTTGATATTCCGACCCGCACCTTCAACCAGATAGTAAAAAATTATCTGGCTGAAGGAATCCCCGCTTGACAAATTAAATTATTTTTGATAAAATAATTACAGAAAGGTAGGTGCTAAGCATGGCTAAGCAGACTAAGGAACAGTTCATCGAAGCGTGGCTCGACAAGTACGAGCAGGAACACCCGGACGAAAAGCTCAACTATGAAGCCTTGCGGGAACAGGCTGATTGCGAGTGGTACGATAATCAGGTTGACCACGGCGAGAAAACCGAGTACGACCTGACCGCCGAACAGGAAAAGACTTCCCAGGGCTTCCGCAAGGGAGCGAGGGCGGTCAACGCCTACGGCAAGGAAGTCAAGCGGGAACGGAAACCGAACGAGGACAAGCGGGAAATCATCTCGACCATTGCACAGAACCTCATGCGGGTTTACGGACCGGAAGGCGAAAAGCCGGAAGGGGTTGAAGTGGTGAACGTGGAACGGCAGATTGACTTCCTGTACCGTGGCACTCACTATTCCGTAACTCTCACCGCTCACCGCCCGCCCAAGGCGAAGTAAGCCATTGACCAGATTGGACAATGTCCAATCTGGTATTTTTTCTGAGCCGGCCGCTGCTGGTCGCACCGGCCGGTTTTCGCGCTGTATACAGGATCCAGAATACAATTTTTCAATTTAACACTTTTGTAACACTCGTGTAATAATCCCGAAATGTCGACGGGCCGGACGCGGGCGTCTCGGCCCGATTTCACGCGATCATATGGCCCAGCATATGTTCGAAAGCAAGGCGCAAGCTCTCATATGGCGCCAAATTATCCCGAAAGTGGATCCAGTACACTGTATACAGTATCCCGATCGGCCCTCGGCCGTGCGCAAAAGCCATTTAAAGCATTTTTTCGGCATTTCGGCAGCTTTTGAGAGCAATTTGGCTGAAAAAATAATAAAAATGATCAGTTTCTCATGCTTTTTGTTGATTTTTAATAAAAAATATGATAAAATATACTCGGGGGAAGCTATTTTACCGATCGGAAATTGTATTTTGTATACAAAATACTGTATCCAGGCCGCTTTACGGCCATTTTGACTTGCATTTTATAAAAATTTTTGATATTATATATATAGGATAAGGGATTATCCTGGAAAAATATAGCAATAGGAGACATACGTATGGATCAAAGTACTATTATTGACGCCCTACAGAAGGCGTTGTCTAAGGGATCCGGATCTTTGGACGACCTCGAGAACCTTTTGAAGCGCGCTCAAGAGGATGTAACTCAGGCTAAGAAGGATGCTGAAGCAGCAAAAGAAAAGGAAATGGCGGCCCGCGGCGCGAAGGTTGCGGATCTGGCTACCCGTCTACTCAATAGTGAGACAACTGATGATGATTGCGCGTTCGTTATGAATACCTGGCTCGCGGCAAAGGGCTACAAGGGTGCGGCATTTACCGCAAAAGAGATCGGTGATATGTTCGATAAGTGCGAGAAGAATGCTGTAGATGACTACATCAACAAGGATCTGAATAAGGCCATTAATGATGTAGTGAACGATCTCAACAAATGGGTGCTCTCATTCCAGGCTGCAAAGGATTGTAACAAGAAACCTGAGCCTAAACCAGAATCCCCAGATGAAGTTCTTGATGACTTCTTGAAGCACTTCGGACTACGGTAAAAAAAATAAGGGACCAGACAAAAGTCTGATCCCTTTTTACTTTCCGATTGTATACAAAATACTGTATACTGTATCCAAGAAAGTGTTAAATGACGATAACGGTGACGGAGAAAATCATATGGGTTGTCTAGCACCGATCGGCACCCCACCAACTCGCTCAGCTTCAATTTTTCTCGATATCTTCCAGTTTTAAGCTACCATCGCGTAATTCATTATATAAATAATCAAGAGCAACCTAATGAATAAGATCAATCAATTCTTGCTAACTATAAATCCGCTTATTCATTTTCTGGATTTTCCATTCCTACAACATTAATGTCACGAACAGAATTATAAAAATAATAATATGCCACATCACAATTATTTGCCTCCTTCAAGAGCGGACAAATGCTTGTGCACTTCAGCGTCCTCCAATACCAAGTCATGTAAATTCTCATAGTCTATATTTGTATGCTTAGAATGAATTGTAACTAATGTGCGCATCATATCCCAAGGACAATACTTAGCAAGCTGCGCGACAGGCATAATCTCATAACCCATATTACCAACTTCATATTCATCAACTGGCAAGATCACTCTGATTATACGACCTGGCTTATCAAATTGCATCTCTGCGCATGTATAATATGTACCTTTATAATCCTTAGGGCTTATCCTCTCCATCTCTTTAAGGATCCATTGTGTTGCATTATCTTCTTTCAACCTTTGTTGCATTTTAGCTTCACGATAAATCTTCATTTGTAATGGATAATAATCATCTAACGCTACAGATTTTGCATAATGAAGTTGGTCAGCTTCATCCAAATGTCCGATAGGTCTTCCTCTTAATACCAATACTCTTTGCAGATCAACTTTACTCGTTAAAAGATAAACTAATTCCTCATCTTCATCATATTTATCTTTCTTTACAAAGTAATCATTAACATCAAGTTCTTTAACATTATGCCCTCTGTATTTTGCAATATATCCTTTTGGCACCATAATTCTTTCTCCAGTCTTGTAATCGTTTCTTCCTTCTTGATCTTATTTGGTCTATAATAAGATCTTTTTTACTATATTCATTATATCATTTTTTTAATTCATTGTCAATTTTCATTTCGATTTTTAATTTCATTATTCCATTTTGAATTCATTTTTCGAAAGATTCCTTGATCGTAAGGGGTAATATCGACCGAAGGGAGATATTACCCCGACCTTATTTAGTTCTTATTTAGTATTATTTAGATATTGGTAGATTTTTTTCCCAAAGCTTGGTAGACTTTTTGCCCATAGTATGGTAGATTTTTTACCCAACTGACTTTTTGTAATGCACAGACCATCCCGTGAGGCGATACCGTGGCGATTTGCCATCGAAAAAGTTCTCGAATGAGATCAATTCTACATCTTGAAGTATATCAAGAGCATTGTGTATCATTTGCCGCGCCCGCGGATTTCCAGCCAATTTCATGCCCAAATGCTGCGCGATCTCTTCTTGCGTAAATACATAACCTTTCTTATAACCCCAACGCTACCCGAGATAAATATACACTTTGATCACGGATTCCTTAATTGTATCCGTGATAAATTGTATCGTCTCTAATGGCAACAAAAGATAGATATCTTCAATATTCGGCAACACATAATGATCCCCATGATCTTCTACATACCCAGTTTCCAACAAATATTGAAGATGTGATCTGAATGTTTTTGTAGATTTTACACCGATTTTTTCAGAAATTGCTGCCTATGATGGTAAATCACTCTTCAACACAATGGTTACCCCCTCATCTGGATAAGACATTGATTGTAAATACGCATACAACTCAGCATCAATATGTGGATCTTTGAGAAATGTAATGTCCTTTGTCAAATCTGTATCCGCAGGAAATCTTTTCTAAATCAAGAACTCACCACCCTTCTTTCTAATTTGAAATTTAGTTAAGTAATTCTTTCAATTTTTACCCAAGTAACGTAGATAAATTTCCCAAGTATGGTAGATTTTTTACCCAATTAAGTATGGTAGATTTTTTTCCTAAGTATAGTAGATATTTTACCTAAGTATGGTAGATTTTTTTCCTCAAATTTTTACCTACAAAAATAAGGGTGCGCGAATGCACACCCAGAATGACTTTAAGGTCGGATTACTCCTCGGCCTTAGGCGCCACCGTCTTCCGTTCATCCAGGATCGTCTGAAGATCCTTCTCAAACTTATTGCTGACAGGGAAAATCCAACATAGAAACTCAGGCTTGCTTGGATTTGGGGTTGTGCCACTCGGAATATTACCCATCTCGATCAGCTTCATCGCAATGCGGCGTGTGTAAATAATCTTGTTCGTCATATTTGTTCTCCTTTTTCTCAATTATCTGTACAGATAAGCTATATCACTCATCTTCTGTATACATAATACCAAAAATTTTTCTAAAAATCAACCTCACGGATCCGTAACGAAACGATTTTTCCCTCTGACGGTTTTGAAGACATTTTTGGGAGACTTTTTGGCGATTTTTTGATTTCTTAATAAAAATTTGATATTATATTTATAGTGAAGGAGGGATAGAAATGACCCAGGATAATAAACACATGATCGAAATGAAACTTGAAGACATGATCGACGATATCCACGATTACTACTGCGTTCTCCACGAAAGAGGAATCCGTCTTGAACCGTCTGAATATACCAAGATGGTTTTGAGTCGAATTTTACAAATGCAACAGGATCTGGCAGACGAATTTGATGAAGAAATGGAGTGATCCCCGATGACTGCTTTCAACTACAAGAACGCTTATAAGCTGGCGGTCCAGACCAATCGTGAACTGCATATAACTCTGGATTCCTACAAGGCTATGCACGAGCAGGATCAGCAAGAGTTGAAGGCAGCACATGCGGAAATCACTCGCCTGCGCGAAGAAATCAGCAAGCTTCGCATGGAAAATGCGGGAATTGAATAATCACGAGCCCCAGAACTACTATGGGGCTCGTTGATTTTTTTAAAAAATTTTGATATTATATTTATAGTGAAAGGGGGAACAGAAATGAAAGATCAAGAGTTCAGTAAGCGCTGGTACCGCATCATGAATAAGGGATCCGAGTTAAACCGTGATTGTCCCTGGATCTATTCGGATCATTGGTATTCTATGTTCGCGGAAGAGATGCTTTCTGCATGGGAAGATGGCAAGACTGAGATCCTGGATATTTGGGAAAAAGAGTTTCGCATGAACTGACCGAACCCCATAGTCACTTGAAAATCATAAAAAATTTTGATATGATATATATAGTGAAAGGGGGAAAGAAAGCGTGGAAGAAAGAACGATCACAGTAGACACCGACCGGATCCGGCAAGACCTAATAGATTGGTTCGGAGCATCTGATCTGTCATTCCGAATGGTAATGCTCGGGATCATCGAAAGTTCTTCACCAGAACACATCGTAGAGATGGCGCTCAATGAAGGATGGGACCTGACGAAATACCAAGTGACTTGAAAACTTAAAAAAAATATTATATAATGTATATGTAAGATGAAGGAAGGGAAATGAGTCCCTCCTCAAAATAAACGACTTGCCCAAAGTGGCAGAAAGAGAGTGATTGTCATGACGAAGATGACGAAGAAGACCGCGTTTGCTCTGGCTATGGATGCCCTCGACACCATCGACACCGATGAAGCCCGTGCGGCTATCGACGTGATCGACAAGGAAATTGCTCGTCTGGAGAAGGCCGCTCTGCGCGCCAAGACCACCGAGACCAAGGCTGACAAGGCCAAGGCTGAGTTCCGCCAGACTGTGCTGGAACTGGTTGCCGACAAGGGTGAAGCCCTTCGTGCCGGCGAGA
>Ga0247609_10000802_pt1 | contig 41088 bp, 45 predicted proteins | sample 172DNAGHGlowgp2_FD_193487 | JGI IMG/M metagenome (GOLD analysis project Ga0247609, IMG submission 193487) | Sheep rumen microbial communities from Palmerston North, Manawatu-Wanganui, New Zealand - 1728 DNA GHGlow gp2 | ecosystem: Host-associated > Mammals > Digestive system > Stomach > Rumen ... | reverse complement strand
ATAAATATTATGATAATGTAAATTCATCTTCATCTACACCTAAAACGATGGATATAGGAACATCTATATCAAAAACCAAATATGATGTTGCTTATTCTATTAATAAAAATATGTGTATACCCACAGCAGATCAATGGCAAGAATTAATTGATAATTGTACATTTATTAGCAAAGGTAATGGATATGAAATAACAGGACCAAATGGCAATAAAATATTTTTACCATTTTCAGGTTATTTTTTAGATAAGAAAAGTTATGTAGGGACAAACGGATATTATATGACAGCTACAACACAGACATCTAATGATAATCAATATGCTAAAATATTTGAATGTTCTGCATCAAAAAGGTCAATTAAATATCTAAGAAAACGTGCGGGAATAACAATAAGACCTGTAACTGTAAAAGCAAATAATACAAAAGAAACAATTAAAGCATTAATGCCATATAAGTGGGGGCAAGGTGATCCATGGAATAACGCATTACCATTAGATCCATCAGATGGTAAAAGAGTTATTACAGGATGTATAAATACATCTATGGCACAATTAATAGTATATTATGGAACAATTGGTGTAAATGGTAAAATATGGAAAAGATCATTACCAGGAGTAAAATCATATACTACAAACACAGGAACTAAAAAACAAGTAATGCCTGCTTTACCGCCATTAGATATTGATTATGATGTTCTTAAATTTAATAAAAATACAGATTTTGCAAAATCAAAAAATCAAAAAGGATATGAAATGATTGGCAAATTAATGCGTCAATTAGGATGTATAAATGTATCTTCATATAGTTCATCAATTACAACTTCAAGTATTGGAACAAGTTTATTAACATATAAAAATATATTAAATTTTGGAGATAATATTAAACGTATATATGCATCTAATGGTCTCGATACATTTATTGAATTAATTTATAAAGAATTAAAAGCAGGATATCCTATTAATATGATAGGATATAATAGTAAAGGTACAGGAGGTCATGCTTTTATTTGTGATGGGTATAATGCTGAAACAAATAAATTCCATTTTAATTGGGGATGGAATGGTAATTATGATGGATGGTTTTCAATGTCATTAATGCAAGCAGGATCTTATGATTTAACATATGCAAAACAAGCTTTAATTAATGTTCATCCTAAAGATAAAATTACATTAGATATTAATAATGATAATTCAATAGATGTAACTGATATTATGGTTATAATACAAGATATATTAGACAAAAAATTATATGATTATAAAAAAGATTTAAATAATGATGGTAAAATTGATGAAAACGATATTAAAGTTTTAGTTGATTATATATTAGGAAATAAAAAATAAAAAATCTTTTGAATAATTTGAATTTATTACTAAATATACTATATTATTATAATAAAACAATTTAAAAGTGATCTTTGAAATATTGAAACATTAAATATATGATGAAGGGTGGTGACTACCAAATGCGTCCCTGAATCTGTCAGTCCTGTCGATATAAAGGACATTATTAAACGTCACCAATTTGGACTTGTAGCTCAGTTGGTAAGAGCAACAGACTTAGCTCCTATGAATTAAAGAAGATATATATTTATAGGATAGGGTCCGTGTATTGGAAACGATACATGAGTAAGTGTTAAATTCATTGAACGGCTTATGGTAACATAAGATCCCAACGATGAGCGAAATCCTTTTAAAGGAGACGTGCAGAGACTATAATACACTACCTAAACAATAATTGCATGGTAAAGGCATAGTCCTGAATTAATTAATATCTTTCTTCATTTGTGATATTTTTTAGTTTAGCATAATCTGGAGGTCGGCGGTTCAAGCCCGTCCTGGTCCACAAAATTAATTTTATAAAAATGTTGTATTGTAAATATTGTAATAAAGAATGTAAGAATTTAAATTCATTAAAACAACATGAAATACGATGTAAATTAAATTCAAATAGAATTAATATGGATTATATAAATATAAAACCTGGGCATTCAAAGGGTCATAAAGGTACAAACCAGTTTATTAAAGCTAAAGAATTAGGATTATCTAAACCTGTTGTTTCTGATGAAACTAAGAAAAAATTATCAAAGGTTTGGAAAAATAAAACTCTTCCTCAGGAAATGAAAAAGAAAATTTCAATATCAATTAATAAAGCAATAAAAGAACATCCAGAATCATATTCTTCTACAAATATAAATGGAAGAGTTAAACATTATGAATATAATGGATTTAAATTAGATGGAAAATGGGAATTGGAAGTTGCAAAATATTTAGATAATAAAAATATAAAATGGGAGAAACCATTAAAAGGATTTACGTATGAATGGAATAATTCTAAACATATATATTTTCCTGATTTTTATTTACCTGAATATGATTATTATATTGAAGTAAAAGGATATCAACGTGAGAGAGACTTATATAAATGGAAATCAATAAAGAAATTAATTATAATTAAATCTGATGAAATTAAAAAAATAAGAAAAAATGATTACGATATATTGAAATTATTTATATAATATCTATATTTAATATATAATGGCTCGATGGTGAAATTGGTATACACGAGGGACTTAAAATCCCTTGGCCAGGAATGGCCGTGCGGGTTCGATTCCCGTTCGAGCTACAAGTAAATTTAAGTAGTGTAAAGTAGAGTTACTTCAAGAGAATTTTATGAACACAACGTAATTACAGGTTCGAATCCTGTTCTTGGGCAAATAATTCCCGAGATGGCGGAATTGGTAGACGCAAAATTTAATTAAACTTTACTTAAATGTTCTCTTAAATTTATTTGCGCTCTTAGCTCAGTTGGAAGAGCAACGGGCTTTCAAATGGAAGCTTCTCATGGAAACATGTAGAATGAAAATCTCCCTAATTCGGTGAATTGAGTATTTCGAGTAAGTACGGTGACACCGAGCTAAGTTTCATATTTATTATAATATGAATAAATGTGTACAGACTATAGAGGAGATACCTAAACAGAAATGCATGGTAATAACATAGTCGAGACAGCAACAGAAATGGTCTTAGTGATAAGATGCTGTAAGTAATCCGTGGGTCTTGGGTTCGAGTCCCAAAGGGCGTACAAATTTATTATAAAAATCGCGACTTGGTAGCAGATGGTAGCTCGTCAGGCTCATAACCTGAAGGTCCCTGGTTCGAATCCAGGAGTCGCAACTAATAAACCGAGAACAGGCCACTGAGTATTATCAGGGTAAGTCAAGTAAGTACACCGGTTAATATTATTTGATGTAGATAGGAATCAAAAGAGGCTCCTCGCCTGATGAAACGTGTTACATATCGTGAGAATGTATAAGAGGCAATGCAACATGAGGTAAAACTGAATACAGTAATGCAATCCCTGTTAAGCCAGGGTTTCTCAAATTCGTAGCTCGCAAATTTTCTCGGTTTTTTATTTTTAATAAATAATGTTTAAATGTTATGAAAGATATAAATGAATATATTAATATAAATGAGGGTAAAGACGAAGATCTTTCTAAACCTAAATCATTAAATAAGTGTAAATATATAATGACAGCAGTTAATGTCCATGACGTTACAAGTGAGCCTCTAACATATTTTTTAAATGATGAAGAGGATATTCGAACTGTTTATAATTTTTGGGACTATTCTAAAAAAGTTGTTTCAAAAATTATTGGAAACGTAATGTCGTTAAGTCCTGGTGAATGTTATATTCATAAAACGAATAATAATGATTATGAAATTTTTTCATGTATAAAATAAAATAGTATATCGCGGGGTGGAGCAGTTGGTAGCTCATCAGGCTCATAACCTGGAGGTCATAGGTTCGATTCCTATCCGCCGCAACTAATTTAACATGGTGAAGAATAGAGTTACTTCAGTAAATGTGTGTGAGAGTTTTAATAAGTTATACTTTATTCGAGTGTTCCTGTTAAATATTTGGGGATTTAGTTTAACTAGCTAAAATATATGCTTTGCAAGCATAAGACCTCGGGGCAGCACCGGGATTCTCCACAGATATGAAACTACAAATTATTAAAAATATCCAAATAAAATAGATTATAAAGTTTTTGAAAAATTAAATATAATATTTAAATCATAAACGAAATAAATCTTGTTGATATTATAGAGATACTTCATAGTTTGATTTTGATATTTTTTGTTTTGATTACATTTTTTAATTCTTTATAAGAATGTTACAGGTTTATTTCAAATTGGTGCATGGTGTAATGGTAACACTACAGTTTTTGGAGCTGTCATTCTGAGTTCGAATCTCGGTGCACCAACAAAATATAGGGAGGGAAACCTCCCTTTTGTTGTTTTTTAGAAGAAAAAAACTAATGAAATTTCTTTATAAAATTTCTTTATTATTTTTAATAAAATATTTCATTTATAAATAAAGCAAATGAAGCAAATTAATCAATTCATTTTTGAGAAATTAATATTGAACAATCAAAGTAAATTAGCTGAAAATATAAATTTAGAACAAAAAATTAAACTTGCATTAAATTTTGACAAATCTGTTTTTGATGATTCTAAAAATATTTATAATAGATGTCTTAAAAATATAATGGATGAGTTGAAGTATGTTTTCAAAATAAAAAATGCTGATGAATTAAATATAATTACTACAGAAACTACATGGAATAGGAAAATTAAAAAATTTCCTTCTTGTGAAAAATATAAATACTTATTTACAATTGATGATTATAAATTTCTCGAATTAGTAAAAAAATATGATGATAAGATATATTATTATACAAATGGAGACATACAATTAGGAACAGTTTATGATAGTAATCATCCATTAATTTTTTTCGGAAATGAGATGAATGGAAGATCTACTTATAAACAATATTGGTTTACTAATTCTAAATTATCATATTGATAAGATATAATTAAAAAATAAATAATATAATATGAAATCATTAAAACAACATATAAAAGAAGCTTATTGGGATAATAATTCACCTGATGAAATAAAATTTAAAAACAAAAATGGAGAAATTACTAGTTTAGATTGGTGTTCCAAAAATGCATATGCATTTATTTATAGTACAAAATTAAATAAATTTTTAATATCAGATAAAGGAGACAATCATTGTAGTATTTTATATACTAAATATAATGATAATGAACTTAAAGAATTTGATGATTTATATGATGTTGCAAATAATAAAGATGGTATTTATTCATTAAGATTTGTTGATGATTTCTTTGGAGATATTAATTATGATGATTGGAAAAATCAAAACAAAGATATTAATAATAGATTTAAATTAGGTAGATATTGGCTATATGAGGGCGTTTTATATATGACATGGTGGGATTCATTAACACCATCTGAATTTGATAAATATAATAAGGAATTATTAAAATTTGTTACAAAAGAAGTAGAAAATAATGGTGATGAAAAAGAACAATTTGATGAAGTTTATTATATGGTAAATGATGGGCGTTTTATAAAATACGATCCTAATAAGAAATCAGAAGATATTAAATCATCAGATGAACGTAAAAAAATTATTCAATTACAACAAGCTATACATTTAGCTAATCAAAAAGAAAAGAAAGAATTCTTTAAAGAATTTAAACGTCGTAGAAATGCAAATAAACAAAAGATATATAATCATACTAAATCAAAAACTGAAGCTGAATGGCGCAGTATAAGATATCAAGATTCTTTAATTGATAGAGAAAAAAATAAAATAATTGATTAAGAATATCTATATTATAATATAATAGCTAATACGTTTAATAATAAGGTATATATAATGACCCTTTGAAAGTTTTAAAAAGACTTGAATTTGTTAAACAATATAAATATATATATTTAAGCTAAAATGAAGACAGATTTTTTATCAAAAATTGCAGTAAACAAATCATTATTGAAAGAATATTGTAATAATGACTCAAAACGATTGGTGTATTTGAATGATGGAGAAGAATTTCAAATACAATTATTTAATCCTAATAAATATAATATAGGAGCAAAAATTTATGTTAATGATGATTATCTTGGAAATATAATTGTTATTAAACCAGGTCAAAGAATATGGCTTGAGCGTTATTTAGATTCATCAAATAAATTTAAGTTTTCTACATATACTGTTGAAAATACCACTGAATCTAAAAATGCAATTAAGAACAATGGAAATATTAAAATTGAATTTTTTAATGAAATAAAACCAAGATCATTTACATTTACATATAATAATATATATGATTATCCTACAATTACAGCAAATTATTCATCATCTGTTGATAATACGATTACTTCAATGGGTGCATGGGCTACTGCTTCATGTGATTGTATGTATAATGACAGTAAAAATTGTTTAGACACAAATGAAATTGACACAGGACGAATTGAAAAAGGATCATATTCATATCAAAGTTTTAAAGATATAAATATTGATTTTTGTAATTATCCATTTTCAACAGAAAATATAAAAATATTGCCCATGTCACAAAAACGATATTGTGGTAATGATTTGAAAAAAATATATTGTCATGAATGTGGACGACGAATAAAAGAAAAGTTTAAATTTTGTCCGTATTGTGGTGAAAAACAATAGATTTACACACAAACTAAAATTGTGGTGCAAAACAATAGATGTTATAGTATTAAAATAAATTAAGGAGATCATACGATCTCCTTTTTTGTTATGGATAAATTCCTATATAGTCAAACATATGACCAATGTTATCTTCTATCATTTCTTTAGTTATTTTTGTATTATATTTTTTAGCCCATGATGGTAATGACCAAGATGAGCAATCAAAACGTTTAATATTATAAGATATACTTTTATCAGTATTCCAATTAAATAAATGGCAGCAATTATCTTCTACATGTGTAAATAGTAACTTATCATTTTTTAAAAACATTTCCCATGGGTGGTGCGTACCAATTTCCCATATCATATCTTTGTAATATTCAAAAATATATTCTGCTTCAAGATAAAATAATTTTTTTAAATTTTGATCATAATTTACATTATCTTCAAGAATAATTCTTATCATAGATCCATTGTAATTATCTTTAAAATATTTACATATATCTATTAATGAATTAAAGCTTTTATCAAAATGCGCTAACCCATGAGCAGTTCCCCATTTATTTTTGTTTCTATATATTCTTACATCAAAAATTCTAACACCTAATTTATACTGTTCATCTATATTTAATTTTTGTGTACGCCAAAAACATGCAAATGGTTTTAATAATATGTTTTTTGGTTTTTGATATGTAAATGAATCGTGTGAAATTATCATATTATTGTTTATTTATTTTTTTATATCTTCTATGTCTTGGTTGCTGTGGCATAGCATCACAAGTCTCAGGATCTATTGTTACATCATCTTTTATCATATCGTCACCATCTTCATCAATAGGTGGTATATCATATTTTGAATATGAGAATTCTGTCCATGCAGTAGTTAATCCACCTGAAGCAAATATAGCAGCAACAGCACCAATATAGACTGCCATATCAGATAGATTAATAGTAATTGTATGATTAAACCATATATCAACTAATATACCAATAACAGGAACAAATAATAATATTACTCCAACTGCTAATGTACATATTAAGAAAAAATTCAATACACTTACATTATTATCTTCCTTTATTAATTTTTTAAAAAAATTATCATTGTTTTTCTTTTTGTTCATAAAACCAAATGTAATAATTTTTAAAATTTTATTATACATAACTTATATAGGTATTTTTATACTTGCCTCTATATAGTTATATTATATCAAAATATTTTAATTAAAAATAACAAAAATTAATATATGATAACAAAATTGATCTAGATTAACCCATTTAACATAAATTAACCCATTTAACATAAATTAATAAAATCTATGGTTTTGCGTTTTTATTATAATATTTGCATATAACTTATTTATTTTAAACTATATTAAATTATACGGTATTAAACTACAATACTAAAATATATATAAATTAAAATTATGAAACAAACTTTAAAGAAAATTCTTCATTTTATAGTTGAGAACTATAAAGAAAGTGCTAACATGATGTATGGACATTATTATAATCAAAAATATAATAGAAGATAAAATAATGAAAACTGTAAAAAGAATTCTCAAAAGTATCATATCAAATTATAATATATTATCTACACCTACAGGTATGATACCTCGTTCATAAGATAAAACAAATAATAAAAATATATTACAAATTAAACTATGAAAAATTTTAGAAACATATTAATGGGATTAATGCTTACTATATCAATAATGATATGTGGTAATGCTTATGCAAATGAAACAACTAATTCAATAGATACTTTAATGATTAATGTACCATCAGAAATACATATTTATAAAACTGATGATTTTGGTATTAATGTACAAACTCCTAATAAATATTTATATGATAATGTAAAATGGGAATTAAAAAATAACATGTTAATAATTAACTTTGATGATAATTATATGATTAAAGACCAAATTATTAATTCTAATGATATTAAGATAAATATTGGTTTACCTAATAAAATAAAATGTATACAAACAAACTCAAATTTACAAATAGCAAAAACAACTATTTGATTTTAATTAAAAAATTATAATAAAACCATACATCATAGAGATTGCTAAGCAATCTCTATTTTTTTATCTTAATCTATTTGTTATAAATTCTTGTTGATCTTGATTATAATCATATATAGCTGGAAAATCAGTAAATGTTGAATCATCAGTATTCCATTTATTATTTATTGAATTACTTATTTTTGATTCTTCATACTCTTCTATAAAATTTTTATATCTTGATGTTTGTTGAATCATTGGTAATTGTACAAATGTCATTATTAAATCATCATGCCCATAAGATGCTTTATATGAGCCATTTCCATTTTTGTCTTCAAAATTTTCCAATTCTCCTAAAGTAATCAAATCAGTAGTATCAATCTGATGTTTTTCAAATAGCATTTTCAATAATGAACAAGCTGTACCTTTGTTTCCTGATGTAAATTTAATTCCTGGTATATATCTTGATGCACCTGTTTTTCCAATTATCTGCTCATCCATTGCTGTTTTCTTATACATTACAAAATTAGATAATTCTAAACCATCTTGTGAAATATTAAATCTATATATTGTGTCTGTATCATAATCGTCTTCATTTAAATTCATTAGCATTCTATAGAATAATGCTCCATAAGTATTCCATTCTAATGACCAAATGCAGTTCTCTCCATTAAATAATTGTGAAGCTAAAAACCAATACTCTAATGCAGCATGTTCAAGATCTACAGAATTAGATTTCCAATAGCCTATATGCTTAAATTGGTCTCTTCCCATTATTTGGAATATGTCAAATACTGTTGAATCACCTCCATATCCTTCTGCAAGATCAATAGTCAATATGAAAAATCCTGTCTTAATTTCTTCTAAATCAAAATCTGGTCTGATATATAAAAATTCATGATGCTGTAAATGTAGATCATACATTTCTATTATCTCATCAGTTCTATTCTCCCATAATATTGCTGTGTCTCTTAATGTAGCCAATAACTCACGTGACACTAAACATTTATCAGAAGCTGAGAATTGAGTTCCATATTGATAATAGAATGCTTCTTTAGAACCAAGAACACCAATCATTTCATCTTTCCATGCTTCAGTACGTTTCTCCCATTGTTTAGTTTTTGTATTGAATTGTGGAACTTGCCACCAATCTACTTTGAATGGTGCATATATATTTGTCTTCTCAATAGCACCTTTCCATATTTTATAAAATAGATTAAAGCCATTTTGTGTTGACATTATACATACATTTGAATCAGTTATGGTAGTTACAGTTGGTATAATATTGTTATAAAATAGTTCCACATCATTAGGAGGACACCATGCAAACTCATCAAGAATAAGGAAATTGATTGTCTTACCAAGGCCAGCAGTTGGGGAGAAAGATTCAGTTGATATTGATGAATTATTGTCAAACGATATTTCAGATTGATTCCATTTCATTGTTCCAATTTTTAAATGATATGGGAGATATAAATACATATCTTTTACTTTCTTTACTAAATCTAAACCTGCAGGACCTGATTTAGAAAGAATAAGACCAGCTTTATCTGAATTGAATAAAATAACCCATAAACAATATATAGCTGTTGTTGTAGATTTACCTGCTTGTCTACAAGATAACAATATAGAAAAACGATTGTTTTGTAAATGACGTATATAATCAATTTGATAGTCACGTAATTTACAAGCTTTTAATCCTTCAGGAGTCATAAGATAACATTTAGATGCAAAATATACAGGATCTTCTTTACATTTTATATAGTCTTCAATTTCTTCTGCTGTATATTTACGCACCAATTCCGGCTTTAATAATTTAGTATTCTTATCTTTAAATGGAGATGCTTTTAATGGCTTTCCTTCTTGAATAGCAGTTAAAGCTTTATTAATAACTGATGTAGACCATATTACTCGTTCAGCTTTTTTATTGCCAACAAGTTCTTTCACAGGATTAAATTCTGATTCGTTTTCTTTACTTTTTGCCATATTATTATATCGGTAATTCTATATTTGTTTTTGCCATAATTTGTAATTTTGCTACTTGTATGGCTTGTGCTGCTTTAGTTTTTGATTTAACTATAGATTTGTTTTGATTATGAATTAATTTTTCAGCTTCATTAGTTATATGTTCATTATATTGTTCAACCAAATTTGTGCCAATTTCTTCTCCAGTATTTTTACAAAATTTATCTACTGTTTTCTTAATTGATTTATATTCTTGGCTTAATTGATTATCACACCATTCTAATTTTTTATTACTAAAATCATTTAATTGTTGACTTAAGTAAGTTGGACCTTCCATAGCATGCCCAAGAATATCTTCAACTTCTTTTGATGATTTATTAATGAATGTATTAACAGTATTAATTGTTTTAGGTGCTTTTTGTGTAACATTATCAATAAATTTTTTCATTTTTGTTTGTTTAGATATTTCTTGAGTTTGTGCTTGAGTTTCTTCAAGTTCTAAATTTAATTCAGCAAGTATATCCCCTAATGATTTTTTTATTTCTGCATTAGGTTCACCAGCAGCTACAGCGTCTTCTTTTGTCCAATTAAATCTTAATTTTGTATATTTTTCTATTTCAGTTGGAGCCGTTAATGCTAATTGAGATATTTGTTTTGCATATTTACCTGCTAATTTTCCAGCCCTTTCAACTAATGTTTTCATAATATTTTCTATGATATCTTGTTGCATAGATAATAATCCTTTTGGACCTACAGCTTCTATCAATTTATATAAATCTACACCTAATGTACCCGCACCTGTTAATCTTATTAAACTTGATGCAGTTTCATTAAGATTTACATTTATTTCTTCAACTGTTTTTTTTACTTTTCGTTTACTTATTACAGTAAATTCATCAAGAGTGCCACCTTTGTTAATATTGCCGCTAAATTCTGAATCATTAAAAGAAGATGTAGTATTATTACGTTCATTTTGTTCACTTTGTAATTGAGTAGCAGATACTATTCTATTGGTTTGATAAGACACATTATTTAAATTATCAAAAATAACATTATCTTTATCTATTTTAAAATCAAATTCGCGACTTAAATCATCATTTACCTTATATACATTAATCGAATCATTAACTTCATCATATACAATAGATACGTTTTCATCATTATAACAATTTCTTAAATAAGATAAACTATAATCCGCCATAGCAGCTTTATTTATACGTTTTTGTATATTCGCCCTTTTTCTTACATTATCTAAATCATCTTCTGGTGGAGCAGTAAATGAACTAGTTGCTTGGCCATTCATTTGAAGTTGACCTCTTGTATTAGATAATTTTTTGCTCTTATCTGATTGAATGTATTCCATAATTTTGTATAAAATTAATTTAAACTAATTTGCGCTAGCATTTTCAAAGCCTATTGTTTCATCAGTTACATTAATTAATGCAGTTGCGATGTCGTTTATATTTTGCATTAACGGCTGTGTATGTGTATCTGATGCTGCTTTGGCTGCAAGTTTTTGAAATTGTTTTCCAAGATTTACTAAAAAATCTGATGTTTTTTTGGCGTTAGTTATCTTTTCATATCCATTTCCTGTAGGACCCTTTCCTATAGATACATGTCCTCCATTTATTGTAACGTGTGCACCTGATGCATGCAAATCAAATCCTTCAGGTTGTAAATTTAACATTGTATTTCCAATTCTCATACAATATCCTTGAAAATCATCATATGTAATCATTGCTTTACTATTATCTCGAGCATGTAATACATCAGGATGCTTATCATAATATGTATCTAAAAAGTCTTGAGTTAAATTTGTTGTTTCAAAATATGGAAACCACCAAAATTCATTTAAATTAGTCTTACTTGCTAATACCCATATTTTTTGGCCTTCGATTGGTTTACTAAATGACTGATATGCATTCATACTAAATGGGCGTATCCATGGCAATGCATCTTCTTCAGTAACATATGAATGCATCATACTGGGAATATTGCATTTTACTCTTCCCATATTTAATGGATCATTAACATATTCAACAGTTGCTAATATTATATAATATTCAAGTAATTCACCCATAATTCACCTCTATTATATTATTTATATTTGTGTCGTTTCTGAAGATTCTGGTTGTACATCACCCATCATTTCATCATCTATATCTCCGCCTTCAGCTTCTTCGCCTCCGCCACCTTCTTCATATTCACCGCCTCCTGTATCTTCGGATTCGCTTCCTCCCATGTCTTCTTCTTCACCAGTATCTTCTTCAGATTCTTCTCCTGAATCTTTCTTTGCTAATTTTTCTTCCATCTTATACTTTTCATTAAGTTCAATATCCGCATCAGACATTTTAAGGTATTTCATTACTAAGAATTTGAGTGAGAAGAATGATTCTTCATTTCCTTCTGCATCAGTTGTGGCTAAGCTATCTTTCATTGTTCCTATGAATTCAACTCTTCTTGTCATAATTTCAATATTCATTTGTTCTTCGAATAAGTTATATGAATTCCATCTTAAAGAAATTGAATCTAATATACGTTTATCATTTTTAATATCGGGAACAGATAAAGTTAATTGAATGCGAAGCGGCTTTAATAATAATTCACTGAATGTATTTCTTAATCTTGTTACAAATCGTGAGAAATCAATTTCATCACGTAATGCTTGTGTAGGATCACTACCAAACCATGTGGTTTGTGCTTCTTTATCAAATCTATTTGCAGGAATTTTTGACATCTTCCATAATTTAGATTCAAAATATCTAATTTGATCTGAATCATTAAGCATGGGTCCATTATCAACCAATGTTTCAATCTGTGGCCTACCATTCTCACCTTCAGGAAGCCAATATTCTTTATTAAATGGTAAATTCATTCGTCCATTTACTTTCAATTCACCAGTCTCAACATTAAATGATATGTCTTCTTTATATCTATTCATTGTATTAGCTAATGTTTGCATACCTTTTGCTCTTGCTTGAGATCCAATTGGTATAGTAAACATAGTCTTAAATGATGCTTGTGTCACCGTCCAAATAACTTGTGCTTGCTCAACAATACGATATAAATTAAATGGTCGTATTAAACGTTCCAAATATGATTGTCTTGTACTAACACCTGAGTCTTCATATTTTATATATATTATTTGTGAGTCTAATAAAGTACGTTCAAATCCTAATTTACCTTCAAATTGTATCCAATATGTTGTTCCATCTTTAATCTTTTGTGTTAATGTAACTGGATCCAAATCAATAATACCTATAATTGATTTAGGATTTTCAATATTGTCATAAACAATTTCATATGCTAATACACCATCTATTAAAAAACGTTTATATTCATCCCATGCGAATTTCTTCCATTCCAATAAGAGGTATATTTTATAGAATGCGACATCCATTGCACTTCTGATTTCTTCTGCTGACTGTTCGTTTAAGTCTTGGATTAATCCTGTATCCAAGAATGGTGTACAAATATAAGATTCATCATCATCATAAACAACAGATTCATTTGCCATAATATCTAATATATCTTCAAGCTCAGGCTGCATTGCCATTTTACGAAGTATATCACGTTTTTGTTCTAATGTTTTTTCTGCAAATGATTTTTCTTCTTCAGGCTTTACTTTCCAATTATTCATTGTAGTGCCCATAAGAACTTGCTGTAAAGCTACTTCATCTTTTGGCTGTATAGCTTTATCAGCGGGAAAAGCAACCATGTTCTTATATACATCATCAGAATAATTCATTCCATAATGAGATAATGTGGTAAGTATTTTTGACCATCTCGTAGGTTTTTTTGTCTGATTAGCATTATTGAAATTATTTTGAACAGCTTCATTAATAGATTGTTCGTTTTCTAATACTTTTTCTAAATTTCCAAATATCATAATTCTATATATAAAATCTTTTATATATTAAAAATATATTATTAGTTTGATTTACTTAAATTTTTTGTTAGCTTTTATCTATATTTATATATATATTTAAAACTTATTGTTATGATTATCTTAAATAAGAAAGCATACCATGAATATGAAGTAATTGAAACTTATATAGCAGGATTGTGCTTAATGGGTTCTGAAGTCAAATCTATTAAATTAGGTAAAGCAAATATTAAAGATGCTTATTGTTATGTAGATAATCATAATGAAGTATGGATTAAAAATTGTCATATATCTAAATATGATTCAGATAAGTTTACAAATCATGAAGAATTACGTGATAGAAAACTTTTATTAAATAAACGTGAAATACGAAAATTAAAATCATTAAGTAAAATTGATGGATATACTATTATTCCATTAAAATTATTTATTAATAAAGGATTAATTAAATTAGAAATAGGATTATGCCGTGGTAAAAAGATATATGACAAACGTGAATCTATAAAAGAACGTGAAGATAATCGTAATATCGATAGAATCATAAAAATAAATAATTATAAATAACATGGAAACTATTGAACAATTAAAAAATGAAAACGAAAAGCTAAAAGAAAGATTAGCAAATGCAATTAAAATATTTAATGAACAAAAAACTACAATTGATTTGCTAAATAAAGAAATGAATATGTTAACTGAAGAAAACAAAAAACTTAATAAATCTATAGATTCATTGATGCAAAAGAATATAAAATATAAAGCATCTCATAAATCACCAACAATGAAACGTATGGGTGATAATATGATAGCAGGCGAGAATGTTGGAATATAATATGAAAGTTGTAAAAGTTAATGATAATTTATTAATCAATATTGAACAAGTTTATTCATTAGAAAAATCAAATAATAACGCGGATATTCAATCTTGGGAAAATACATATGAAGAAACTTTAAATGAATATTATAAAAATCCTCCTGAATTAATGCTTAACGGTGGAATATACTTTAAGCCTAATTTTAATGATGAAAATGATCCTAAAATTTTGGAAGAATATATTAAAAAAATTAATGAATTAATAATTGATGATATTGGTGCCAAGCCTTATTTTTATGAGACATATAAAGTTATATTATCAACAGGATTACAAATAACTATTGATAAAAATATATATGATCATATAGAAAAATATTTACTTAAATATGTTTTAAAATGATAGAAATTTTATATAATGCTGAATTAGAAGAACCATATAAATATATATCATCTATGCATCAAATTGCATTAAACTTAGTTGATAAATATGGGAATGATCATAAACAACATTTATGGAATGTAGCTCATAATTTAGGAGAATATGCTTCAAAAAAATGTATGGATAAATATTCATCTTTAGGAATATTTTATAATAAAGCTTTTATTGTAGCATTATTACATGATATATATGAATATACTGATTTAACTGAAGCTGATTTAATTAAAAGAGGTATAGATAATGTTGAGATAATATATGCATTAAGTATATTAGCTAAACCGAAAGAACAAAAATATTTTGATTATATAAAACAAGTATATAATAATGATATTGGAAGAATAGTTAAAATATTTGATTTAGAAGATAATATGGATGTTCGAAAACTTTCATCAATGACAGAAGAAGATTTGGAGAAAATTAATAAATATTGGTGGTCTTGGAAATTTTTAAAACAAGAAGTTGATCAAAACGCTGCTTATCATAATATTTATAAATAACAAAAGAATGCTAAGCATTCTAAGAATGCTTAGCATTCTTTTTGTGTATACATTATAATGTATTTTTATATGCTCGTAAATAACTAAATGCATTAAGTTGATGATTTTTACCTTGATTATTTAATGATACAACAAACTTAGTTTTAATTGCTTGATTTTTATCTTCACCCTTAGAATTAACAATATATTCTACTGCATTTTTAATTTTATTAACAAATGTTGTATTATGATCTGTTGTTAATCTTTCAATATGATCTCTTGCTGAATTACCTGAATTACCGTTAGTATTAATAAATATATCAGTAGTGTTTAATCTATTATATGTTATATTATTATTTGATATAGATGTTATTGTATCTTTATAAAATTTTATATGTGGTGTACTATCACCATAAGGAGATTGCTGTGCTCGTTGTTGATCAATAAATTCTAATCCATAAACAACATCATTTTGCTTAATAGTATCGTTATCTTTTTTTAATAATGCTATTGATTTATCATTTGATTGCCCAGTAGTATTTCTAAATAATCTAAATTTTATGCTCATATCAATTAAAACTTATTAAATTTTATTTTTATATAATAATAAACTATTCTATAATATGATTACGAACGATAGTAATATAATGGCATTAAAAAAATTGATATTAAATAATAATGATATTAAAAAATTATTAATGCATTATAGAATCATAAAAAAGCAAAATGACTCAGATACTTTCAAACAAGATCATAATGAATATAATAATAAATATGAATTTAATGATTCTATAGATATTAAAGAAAAATATTTAGATAAGACTTTATCAAATGATGATATAAAAAATAATCAAAATAAAATAAGTAATACATCTAATATATATAATGATTTAATCAATAGTGCATTAAATGAAATATTAGAATATTTGCGTTCTAATCATATTGATGAATCTGAGATCAATAATATAATAGACAATTATAATAATGCTCAATTATATATAAGTTTAGATTCACGATATTTGGTTGACAATATTATACATTGTATTAATGAAAGCTTATTATTTAGTGAAAAAGATAAAACAAAGATAGAAAAAACTATATTATGAAAATTATAAATTCTATACCTTCAAAAATCATAAAAAACAATACATCTAATAAGTATTTTTTATTTGTTAGGCTAACAAATATATTAAATAATACATTAAACTTATATTTTGTTATGTCAAATAAATTAAAAAATGATGATATTGACTATTTTATATTAGGGTTGTATTCAATAGATAATGAAGATGATCTTAAAGAATATTTATATAATAATGATTATGACATTACAATAGGAAATGACTTTTTTACTGATGAATCAATATTTTTTGATTTAGGAGCTGAAGTAAAATTAAATGAATATATATTACATGATATTGTAATAAGTAATGATTATACTCCTATAAGTAATGATATAAGATTAATTAATTATTATATATATAAGAATAATAAAGAAGATATTGATGAAGAATCATTATTGAACTTTAATCAGACATTTATGAAAATAATATTAAATAATACTAATATTGATTTTTCTACATTTGATCCTATCAATACATTATATAAATATGTAATTGAATATTATGCTAATGGTGGTATAGATAATGCTACAATATTAATGAATAGCATTTTTAATACTACATTACAAACATCAAGTCCAAGTACTTCTTGTGGATGTACACAACAATCTTCATGTGTCACTAATGCATCTGCTTCTATTAACACAGGAACAGAAACTATAAATATTGATGAGGCAACTTGTTTAGATAAATATAAAGCTGCAATGTATCAATGGTTAATTAAGATGTTATCTGACACAGAATTTTATTGTTGTTGGATGATTAATGAAGATGAAGAAGGTTTAGAAATTCCTAATGATACATTAATAGATCAATTAATAGATTTATTATTGGCTTTACTTAAGTCAGATTTTAATTTATCAAGATTAGGAACAAGTAGTACAAATTGCGGATGTCATACATTTAATAAAAGAAAAGGAAGACAATGGGATTATGTATTTAATTTGGATTATGGTCCTGATAATGGTAATTCTTCTAATTCAGATACAAATTCAAATAATAATTCAGGAACTTCATCAGATAGTAACTGCTCAGATCTTACAATAAACAGTGGTATAGCAGGATGCTCAAATTATTCTATTATCGAAAATTATATTAAAGTACTTCAATGGGTAAAGAATAATGAAATAGATGAAAATAAAAATAAGATATATATTTATGGAAAACAATTCGCAGAAATATTTCCATTACTAAATTTTAATTAACAAACATATATTTATTTTATTATGAAAAACATTGCAAATTATCTTGATGAATTTATTGAAGAAGAGGCTATTTATGAATCAATTAGAAATAAACAACAAAAAAGAATAAAAAATAAAAATAAAATTAAAATAAAATGAGAACATTAAAAGATTTTATTATTGAATCAACTTATATTAAAGAAGCTGAAAGTTCAAAAACAATAACTTTTAATTTTAAAGATTTAGAAAATGCTGAAGAAACAATTAAATCTTTAAAAGACAAAGATGGTGTAGAAACATCTGAAGATACTGTAACAGTTACAGTAACTGCTGATAATGTTTCAAAATTAGAATCTGTACAAGACATATTACAACAATATAGTCAAACAATTCGTTCTTCTCAAAGAAGATCTTCTGATGAACAATATGCTCAAAAAACTAAATCATTTGAGACTAAGGTTGGAGAATTAAATGATGCTATTGATGAAATTGAAAATCCAGATGAAGATGAGAAATCTGAAGACGATGCAAAATAAAATAATTTAACACAATGAAAAATGGATTGCTTAAGCAATCCATTTTTTAATTTATAGGTTTAGTAACTTGTATTAGTTTTCCATCATTGTCTGAAAGCCATATTGATATCTTACCTTCTTCATCATGAACTGTACCATCAGTTTCGGTTTTCTGTGGTACAGATATAATTATTGTATTTTTGGCTTCACATGATTTATCACTATTTTTAAATACATTAAGCTCAGCTTCTGTAGCATTAGTAATTACTGCTTTTAATTGTTTTCCTACTATATCTGAAGATCCTATATTAGACATGTTCTATTTTATATTTTTTTAAATCTATTTCTGTTATTTCTCCTTCATTATCAGTTATATAAATCATATTAGTTAATTGATCATATTCATAAGAATAATTAGCATTTTCTTTTTTCAATATCATTATTATCTTTAACAAATCATTATAATTTATATAATAATCTTCATTATCTTTCGAATATTTCATATGATCTAATGCAATCTTAATATCTGATACTCCTATTTCTCCATCATGATCATAATCATATTCATTATAATCCACTTCATTAATTGATTCATTATTTGATTCATCACCATTAATAGCATTTATAAATTCATTAAATCCATCATAATCATTCATTAATATTCTACCTATCTTTTCAATATCTGTGGCATATCCTGCATTTTCTAAATTATGAACAACTCCAAAATTCTCAATTACTTTATCTGTTCTTATTGCAGTACGTTCATTTATTAATGGATAATTACTTGATATTTTTATATCTAATGAAACTGATTTTTGCGTAGGATCTGGTGAAGACATATCAATATTATTTAAATCAATATTATAATCAGTACTAAATTCAATACTACATCTTATAATTTGCCCAAGATATGTAATATTAAAAAATTTTTGAAAAATTAATTTATCAATAAGTTCTTGTACTAATATTAAATATTCATTAAATGTACCTAAATAATAATGTAAATTTACACTTAATTCAATAGGAATTCTTTTTATTTCTGCATTATATCCTCTTATTAGATTTCCTGATTTTCTTTCATATGTTCCGCGACTAAATGATGAAGATAACTCTTCAGTTGGAATTGTTATATTACCTAATGTCATTATGCATCTTGGTAATTGCATATACATCGTATCTTCACCACTCGTCTCAGACCATGAAAAATCATATCCATTTGATTCTATATACATTAATGATGATCCTGTATTAAATATAAAATGATTAATAGGTTTATTATACATTAATATATTACGATTAAGCCATGATGTTAATCCCTTTATGACTATGGAGAAAAATCGTTCATCTCTATTATACAAATCATTAAACTTTTCTTCATTCCATGGTCTTATCCAAACATCATCATTTATCTTATTAAATATATTTTCCATTATAATTTCAACAAAAATATACTATTTTATAAAAATAAAACCAAAAAAACACAATTCATAAAAACATGAGCAAAAATATTAAAATAATAAATATCAATGATATCGAAGACGTTATTTTATCAAAACATGAAATAGATTTAAAATTAATTGAAGATAAAGTAATTAAACAAAAAATGACTTTAGATGAATATTTTAGCAAATATGCAACACCCTCAAATATATATATTGTAAATGGTGAACAAATACCGTTTAATATATATAAATTATATGATACAATCTATATATACATTTGTGACACTGATAATGCAAAAATATCATTACTATTAAATAAACTTAAATTAATTAAATATGATGTCAATAATTTAGTAAAATTGTCATTTAATGATATACTTAATATGGGCAGTTTAGAGGAAAATGATATGGTAATTATAAATAATAGTTATTATAAATAGAATTTATGAACAATATTTATTATAAATAGAATTTTATAAACAATATTTATTATAAATAGAATTTATAAACAATATTTATTATAAATAGAATTTATGAACAATATTTATTATAAATAGAATTTTATAAACAATATTTATTATAAATAGAATTTATAAACAATATTTATTATAAATAGAATTTATAAACAATATTTATTATAAATAGAATTATGCTAGCTACCCCTCAATCATCTTCTAATAAACTTTAATCTTAAGTATATAGGTATCCATTATTTATATGTTCTAAGTAACTAGAAGATGATTGAGGGATAGCTAGCATAATGTTTAAACTATTCAGTTTTATTTGAAAATTTATTAATCCAATTTCTTAAATCAAATTCAGCTTGTGGGTTATATTGGCGTGGTTCTGAAGTATTTTTATGTTCTTTTAATCCTGATTTTAATTTTAACATATTTTCTTTTACTTTTTGTGGTAAATCATCCCATGATAGCCATTCACTTTCTCTATAAGCATGTTCTTCTGAAGTATTTATATGTGGAGAATTTTTTATAGCTTTTAATTTTTCAACATAATAATTTACATCATATCCAACATTTGTTGTTTTCTTAAATTTATTAATATATTTTTGTACATCAAAATCTGTTTCAGCATTATATTCATGTTGTTTTGAAACATATTTTGGTTCTTTTGGTCCATTTTTTAATTGTTTTAATTTTTGTTCATAATATTTAGAGCCAATTCCTACATCTCCATATAAGTTTCCTTGTGTAGCATAAGGATTCCATGATTTATTACCTAATAATCTCATTAATGCATTAGTGCCTAATTTATTAAGTATATCACTATCATTAATAATACCATTCATTATGGCTTCAGTTGCATCAACTGCTTTTTTATATGTTTTTGCTTGCACAACACCAAATGATACTCCTCCACCAATAACGTCTTCAAATATATCAGATAATGTTTTATATCTTTCAATTTGTTTATTCCAATAGCCTTCTACAACAGCTCTATAATTATCATTACCTTGGTATGTTGCGTAATTATTAAAATAAAATCCATTTGTACCAAACATCATACCATAAAATTCATTCATTGTATGTTCATAACATTTTGTGTATGTTATTTTAATAGATGTTTCTCCAATTTTAAATGGTGATTCATTCGATACTGAGCCAGGTATCATAGCAGCAAAAGTAGATGGATCAAATTCACAACCCTCAAATGTATATATTTTCATTGACATCATATCTGAATAATTTGTTCTACCATTATTTAAGTCTGTCATGCGTTTATATTTTCTTTGTGTTGATCCTAATGTAGTTGACTCAAGTCTTTCATTAGATATTAACTTTAATGATTCTAAATGATGTTCTTTAGCAAATGTAGTTAATTTTGATTCTGGTGTAAATCCTGGTACAACTGTTTTTTTACTTTCAACATATGCAGTATGCAAATATCTTAATGGTGTCTGAAATAATATAACTGTCATATTAAACATTCTTAAATTACGTGGTATAATTTCTTTACCATTATTTTTGTCAAAACATGCATATTGATATAAAGACATTAATGTAGATAATCTCATATCTATTGCATCAGAATTTAATTCTAATTCAATACTTTTTTCTTGTGAAAACTCAGATATCACAGGTACTGATGCTTTATCTAATCCTTTTATAGCTTTAAAATACCATGGAGCATTTGTTGTTATATAACTAAGAAGTGATCCAAATTTATATAATGCAGTAATTCTATGTTTAATTTTTTCTTGATAATATGATTGTGAACATGACTTTAAATATGTTAATGCAGAATTGTTTTTATATGTATTTCCATAATTTAATAAATCACCAAATAATCCTGTACTTGATTCAAAATCAAATATTACTTTAAAATAAAACCAAGCAGGCTCATCAAATATTGAACTTAATCCTTTTTGCCATATTGCACGTTCATTTATAAAATCATCATAACCCCAATCAGGTAATTTTAAATGAAATTTATCTTCTTCATCATTTTGATATACACGTGTATTAGTATTTATGTATTTTGCATTAGGACCACCATTAGCTTCCTTACCGTCGTCATGAAGCCATTTCTTATAAGTGTCATATTTATCTTCAAACGGCTTATTTGTTGATGATCCTAATCCTATAATAGGTTGTGACGGGTTACTGCCTTCACGTGAATATAGTTTAGATATTTTTTCAGCATAAAATTTATTTATGCCTATCTTATTTCCATATTCATCATAAGTATAATCATCAGGTGCGACAATACCTAAATTAGATATATATCCTGAAGCATGCAAAATTCCTTTTTCTGCTCCACTTGTAAAACTGTCTTTAGCAGAATCTCTTAATTTTGTCCACCAACTCATTATGAATTATTAAGAAATGTATTTGTTAATAATACTGCATCATTTAATACAGTTTGATCATCTAAATAATCAAATGGCACTTCATATGTAATATCGTTTGTTTTTGAATACATTTTTGCTGTACCTGATATATAATTTATTTCTATTACTTCAGAATCTAATAATTTTTCTTTTGTAATTTTAATATCATTAATATCCTTATGATTATGTCCATTAATATTGTCATAATTTGAATTCCACCATTTAGATAAGTTTATAAGTTGTCTTCTATATGGTGAAATTTTTGATATGATCATTATAGATGATGGCTTCCAATATTCTGAATTTTTTATTTCTAATACTCTATGATTATTATTAAATTGCTGTAAAGCTTCTATTTTTAGTTTTTCTTGTAAATTTTTATTTATAAAATTTAATTTTTCAAATACTACATTCATTCCTTCTATGGATGAATATGATGCACCATTTAATATTATTATCCATTTGCCTTTTTTATTGAAACCAATTCTTAAACCAAGTTCATTCTCAAGTATAAATACATAATCTTGGTTTTCTCCCATATAAAAATTATGTTCTTCAACAATATTAGTATCTGATTCTAATGTATATGTTTTAAATTGATGATCAAATGTTTCATCAGACTCAGGCCTAATAAATATTGATGTATTAATATATGATGCTGTAAAATCTTGTATATCGTCTTTATCTTCTATGCCATTTATATTATCAGACATGGCTATCTTTAACATATCTAAATAATCAAATATCAAATCATATGCTTTATTTACATAATCTCGTGCATTTAGACATAAATAAGATAATGCATTTTTTATAATTATATTATTAGATTTTATGATTGCATTATATAAAGTAGTAGATGTATCTGAGTTATTTTTCATAATACAAAACAACTCATATAAAAATTCATATGAAATATATTTGTCTAATACATATTTATAATATCTTTCTAATGCTTCATTATATAATTCATTATGAACTCTATTATATTTGTCTGACATAAAATTTTTAAAATTATTTGGGCCAGACTCATAAACCATATCATCATATGATGAAATATAATTTCCCAATAATATTTTATCCATAATTTAATTTGCTGGTAATGTTTCAAAATCGGTTTGCTCTTGTGTTTGTACGTCTTCTATTTCAGGCACATGAACAAATGTATGTTTATTATTATATCCTGTAGTACTACCTTTTTTAATTAAATATAATATTTGTATGATTTCATTATATTCATGATTAAATAAGAATTCCATTGATTCAATATAATACATACCTGATAATTTAAGATTTAATGCCCATACACCATCATCAGTTAAAGCTGAGCCTTTAGACCATTCATCAACTAATTTTATATTATCATTCTTAATATCTTTACTGCCTGCTAAATTTGATGTTTGTTCAATTATGATTTTTTTGTTTACTGGATCATTATCAAATATTGCTATATTAACTAATGTACCGCGTTGTAAGCCTAAATTAATTTGTGATAATTGAACTTTTAATATTGATTGTCGTTTTTTCGCAAGCCAAGCAGTTCTAATTGATTTTTGTAGATTCATATCATATCCTGATATGCCTGTATATTCAGGGCAATTAAAATTAAATTTCGGTATACTTATTGAAGCTTCAGTATTATAATCTTCCAAATATTCTCCATCAACTGAATCCTGTTTTACTTGTATATCGTGTGTTGCTAAAATCGTTTCTCTACCTTTTAACTGATACATATATTTACGTGATAATGTACCGCTACTAACTATATTATTATCTATATTCATACTATATTTATTTATCATCATATTAGATATAGTAGACATCATTGGCCAATTTGTTAATACACGTTGTACACGTTCAGGTTTTTGCTTAGGTAATTTATTTGTCATAGTATTAAATCCACGATTTGCTACTATTGTCAATTCGTCAGGTTCTAAATTTTCATTAAATATATATGATAAATTTACTAATACAATATATCCATATAAATCAACCCAAGCATCCATAATAGAATCTTCATCTAACCCAGAATATGATATTTGTTCATTTATATATTCATTTATACGTTCTGCAGGAATATTACGTAAAGAACGGTCTTCAATTTCTTTAGTATGGTATGTTGCTGCAAATCCTAATCCTGCTTTTAATGCCAATTCATGTAAGAACTCCCATGTATTTGCATTTTTCTGTCCTTTATGATTACACCATTGACCTTTGCATAAATCTTTCATCCAAACATGACCAATATTGATGTTTCTAAAATTAGGAATATCATAAACACCATAATATCGTACATATATAGGATTATTATGATCAATTTCTACTTCAGTAATTCTAAATTGCATAATAATCTTTTTATATACCTTATCTACTGAAGACACAATACATGTTCGCATTAATCCACTCATTTGCGTTGAATTAATACGTTGCTCTTTTTGATGATCATCTCTAATTATAACTTCCAAAGTTGGCAAAAAACTATCATATGTTAATTTATAATTATAGATGTAATAATCTTCGATATTTCTATTATTTATTACAAGCAATGGATATTGTACACCATCTGACAATAATGCATCATAAAAATTATAAGCAGATGATTCACCATTTTCTCCCATAGTTTTGCCTTCACTTGTATATAATCTTGCAATACCTTCACTTTTAAATACAGGATCATGACATACTTTTGGATCTGTTATATTAGTTTCTTTATTTTGCTTAGTCTCAGAAACTTGTTCCTTTTCTATTTCTGTAGGTTGATCAACAGTTTGATTAATTGGTTTAGTTGATACTTCAGCAGAATTTACAAGATTTTCATAATTACTCATTATTAATAAAATACTACTCCTATTGATTTATCTATTATATAATTTGATTCTCCTAAAGTCTGTTCATTAGGAGATCTTAATTCATCTTTACGTTTTTGATAATTATCTTTATCTGCATCTTGTATAGTATCCAAATCATCATCTTCAACTAATTTTGATGGTGCAGGATTTCTTTCTAAACATTCATTTAGCCATTCAATATTAGGTATAATCATCGTGTCATCTTCATTCATTTCAAATGGATTTGATATACCATTTATCTTACATAATATATCTGCATATTTATCATCCCCATACATAGCAAATGAAATAAGATCTGGTCTTGCCACATAATATTCATTTACTATAATTACTTTAGGTTTATATATAGTATTTATATTATAAACAGGTGCTAATAAATCATAACACTGTTCACCATCTAATTTAATTAATGGCTTATAATTTAATATATCATAATCTAACATAACATATATAAAATATATTAATTAAAAATAATGAAAAAAATAAAAAATCGGATACTAATGTACCCGATTTTATGATTTTCATATTAGATGTTCTTCTTTAATTCATTAATTAATCATTTGATCCTAATAATGCCATTACAGCTGCACCTAATACATAAATTTCATTTTGCATACTATTAATCAATGATAATAATTCACCTGTTGTATCAATTGACATTTGTCCTCCAGTTGATATATCACCATTTGGCAATACCGCTCCACACCATTTGATGTCAGGAGCTTCAACTATGTGATATGATCCTGCATTATACCAATCTTGAGGTAGTGAACCTTCATTAGGTCTTTTAACAATACCTGATGCTGCAACTCTCGGACTACCATATACACTATTAAATTGTATGCCGTCTTGTATAATTTGTGCCATAACTTATAATTTTATTTTTTTATTACTTTAAACTTATTTAAAACCATATTTCATAAGGGTATTCCTCTAAATCAAAACGTCTAACAATATGTTCAATACCATTAATTGTAATATTATTATATCTCTCTCCACTATCGTAATCAATTTTATCTTGTTGTACTGGAAATGCTCCATATTGTATTGTTATATTACCCCATGATACAGGTAATGCTAACCAATACGATCCCGCATTAGTTACATTTAATGTTCCTTTAGAACCTGAATTCCATGCAGGTTTAGATGTCTCAAATAAAATTGAACTAGATTCTATTGTGTCAATATTTAATGCAGTGGGAGGTACAGTACCTATGTATAAATATGTATTATTGTTTTCTTGAACAGTAACATTACAAGTTGCACTAGCTTCTCCACTATCAGATTTACATGTTATAATAGCTGTACCGAACTCTTTTGCAGTAACTTTACCATTATTATCTACTGTTGCTACATTACGATTTGATGACGTCCATGTAATTCCTTCCAGAGCATTAGCAGGTTCAATAGTTGGTGTTAACGTAAATGTTTCATCTAAATTTTCAAATGTTAAACTTGATTCATTTAAACTAATTCTACCAATTTTACCGAAGTTACAATCAATCGTACATGTAGCATATTTATTACTACCATCTGTAGCTCTACACGTTAAAGTAGTATGACCTGGATAAATAGCTTCAATTCTACAACTTGTATTTTCAATAATTTCATCAATTAAAGCAATATTTGTATTATCAATTGTCCATTCAAGTTCTTTATTTGTTGCATTTAGTGGATTAACTGTTGCATTTATTGTTTTTATCTCACCCTCATCTTCAAACTGAATATCTGGCGGAGATAAAGTAATTGAACTAACATGTACAGTTGTAGGCCAATTACAATCAACTGTACAAGTAGCAGAAACATTACTACCATCTGTAGCTTTACATGTTACAATAGCTCTACCTGGATTTGGTCCAATAGCTTTAATTCCACATTCATTTCCATCATCATATAAATCTATAATGTCAGTATTCTCTGTTTTCCAAACAACTGCTTTATTAGTAGCATTTAATGGATAAACTGTTGCAATTATTGTTGCTTCTTCTCCAATACTGTCAAATTGAACATCTCTCGGAGATAAAACAATTGAACTAACGGGTATAATTTGTGGTTCAGCATTTTCTAAAGCTTCTAATCTTTCTTCTAATGCATTAAATACATCAACCCATGCTGCATATCCATTTGAACCATTATAGCTTGGAGATGAAAAATCAATTCCTAATAATTTTAAGCCTTTCCAATTAATTTGTTCACCATCTAATAATGCGTTTCTATTATCTGACCCTTCATTTATATTACTATATATGTGAGTTGGTGCAATAGTACCAGTTTCAACATTAGAAGGTATTATAGGTGTATATTTATTATTTTCATTCATATCTTAATTTTTATTGTATTTTCCCATAAAATTTATTGTTATATAATATATCATCTTTAAATTTATATATATTAAACTTAATATTATTAATGATTATATAAGATACATTTTCAGAAGTTATATATTCTTCAATCCAATAATTATTTTCAGATATATATATAGGTTGATTATAATCGTTTAACTTATAAAAATTATTACATATACCAACTTTATTATTTCCAGGATTTTTTATGCCGTCATATGTATCAGATATTATAAAATATTTTGTATTTTCAATATCATTATTTTCATATGAATATTGAACAGTTATTCCTGGATTTCCTTCTATTGACATTAAATCATTTATAGTTAATTCTTCAGGATTAATATTGCCTATATACCATAATGCATCATTATATTCTCCATGTACTTCTATTCTATAACTCTTACTTAAATGTCTTATAGACATATTAGGATTATCATCTCTATATATAGTAATATCAAATGATCCTTTTAAAGATATGTTATCATCAATATTTGTACATTTTATTTTAAATGTTGCTTCATTACCATATACACCAACTTTATTAACATCTATATATGACGGCATATTATTTATACGCATATCAAAATTATTAAATACTGCATTTGGTATGTCGCATGTTAATATAGCTTTTATAGTAATTTCTTGGTCGTATTCTAATATGATAGTATCTTTATTATCAATATTTATACCATTTTCATATACATGTAAATATTGCGGATTAAGTTTAACATATTCAAATATAGAGTCTAATTCAATATTGGATGCATATGTTGATTTTGCATTTAATGTTAATTCTTCATTACAAGTATCAGTTACTTTAAAATTATATATGCCAATAGTTTCTGAAGAACTTGAATTATATCCTAAATATTGTATATAATCATTATACCCAAATGATAATTCTTTTGAAATATATTTTACATTATTTTCATCATCTGATTCAAACTGTATTTCTAATTTAAACTTATTATCTTTAGAATCAATTTTTAATTCTCCTTCTCCATCATCATATATATATTCAATATTATCACCTCTAAAAGGTATATATGATAATCTGAGTAATCTTATGCTATTTAATATATATTTATCACCAATTGATAATAACCCAGTATCATAATCAAAATGCAATACTATCGTATGATCATTAACTTGTATTTCCTTTCTTTCTGGATTAACATTTATAAATCTTGTATATCTATATTCACCTTGAAAAACTGCTGGAGCTGTTGTACTTGTTGGATCTCCTTCACTAAAAATTAAAGCAAATGGATAATTACTTGCTAATTCTTTTGATTCGGCAAATCCAAAACCTCGTACTAATGCTACTTTTTGTAATGATGAAATATGTTCTACCATTTTATTAAGTTTAATTTTATATATTTAATAATAAAAATACATATGTTTTATGAATTTTAAATTCTAATATCTAATCCATTTCTATATATTTCATTAAGCTTTTCTTCATCTTTATATACCCAATATATATTATCAAATAATTCATTAACAAATCTGATTTCATTTTGATTTATATAATCACTTTCAGATGTTTCATTTTCTTTTACGATCTTATCAGCAGATTTAGTAGTACGTATTAATGTTAATTTTATTTTTCCTGCGCTTATTTGATTATCTGAATTTATAGCCTCTTGTATTAAAATGTTATATATATCACATATCAAAAATGTAGAATTATATGTAATATTAATATTGTTTTTTATACTTGTAGATCCACTCCAATTATATTCTTCATTACCATTGTATCCATTAATATCTGAATTTGGAATAAATGATATATTAATTACTTTATATATTGATGGGACTGCAATTACTAATCTTTTTGCTGCAGAATCAATATCTATATATTCATTTATGAAATTTTCTTCTTTTAATAAATCACTATGATAATTAAATTGATTTAATGAAGGATTAACTGAATTCTCTGAATTCATATAATATTTTATATAATATAATGGATGAATCATTAAAGAAGCTAAATTTTTTGACTCGTGTTCATAAATAGCTTGGTTTGTTGATTTTATTGAAATTTCATATAATGATTCTAATTCAGGATAATTCTTATATTTACTTGAAGGTGTTTTTGCAATAACTGCAGTTATACTTGATATAATATTTATATCTTTATCTTTTATTATATAAGGCACCAATCTTGGATTTGTCAAATCTAACACAAATGTTTTTGTATATAAAGAATTATCTATTGATGAAATTGTGCCATCATATTCAATATATATATTCTTAGGTGTTGATGAATCTGATTGGTCAGTATACCCAACAATTAATTTTGATATTCCACCTGTGTCACGTGGATCATATTCTATATCTATTTGAATTTTTCTTATAATAGTTCCAATAGGTACATTAATTATTGATTCTTGTGTTTCTCCAGTAAATATATCTTCACTATAAAATTCGTTATTCTCAGTAATAATTGTTTTCTTTATACGCTTAAATTCTATATCATCATAATGTGCATCACGCCCATGATTTATTAAATCTATTAATTTTACATATTTTGGCTGTAATGTATCACTATTAAATTCAATATATGTATTTGATGCATTTCCATTTTTGACATCCTTTTGGACATAATTTTTCAATTCATCTAAAAGATTATTATAATTAGCTGTAATAATTTGTTCTAATGAATTGTCTTTTGCTTTTAATTCATCAATTTGATTATCATAATTATTGATAATAGATGTGGCACTATTTACTAAATCTTTATTTTTAAATCCATAACCTGATGCTAAAAATGTATTGCCTAAATATATGTAACATCTATTATTATCGTTTTGATCATTAGGCTGATATATTATTAATGATCCACTATTTGCCAATAACGATATTGAAGACTGATGTTTAGTTACAATACATTTAAGATATTGTCCATTATATTTATTAATAGAATCGTTATTTTGAAAATTAAAATTCATTCTTAAAATATATGTCTTTATTTATTAAAAATATATTATCAATATATTTAATATCATTTGATATATATACAATCATTTGATATATACAATCATCTGATATATCCAATCATCTGATATATCTAATCATTGATATCAATCATCTGCTATAGATTCTTGTAATGATACATTATTTTGTATAGTAGCAGTTATTTGTGAATAATCATATTTTGCTGTTACAGTTATAATATAATGATCTGTTTCTTTCATTAATGATGGTCTTAAATCAAATGCTAATGTTTTTGAAATTTGAACATTTGATGTCTTATTAGATCCTGTTAAGAAATATTCATATAATAATGGTATTGATAAAGTTTTACCAATATCTAATACTTTATATTGATTTGTTTCTACTGTATCACATAATAGCTGTGTTCTACTTATTAATTCAGGTATAAAGAATGCTCCGTTATAATCATTTACATTTGATTTACTTAATCCTTGAATAAAATCTGATAAGCTAACATTATTTGATAAATATCTATTATCATTTTCATTATTTAATGTAGTATTTAAGAAATGCTCATATTTTAAGATATATGAATTATTTGAATTATCTACATTATTATATAAGAAATATTTATCAATATTATTATAATCATACGCATTATCTGATTCGTCATAACCTATTTGATATGAAGATGTATTTCTTTCAGAATCTATAATCAAAAATCCCCAAGTATTTGTAGATGATTGCAAATCAATATCATATCGTTTTCTGAATGGTAATAATGCTTGTTTATTATCAACATTCAAATATTTAGATAATTGTCCGACAAATGTAGCACGTGATTTTTGTAATACTGCTGATATGTCATTTTGTCTTTGTATAGAATCATTATAATATAAAGATTCATGTGTAAATGGATTTGTTTCTCTAAAATATAACCATTGTCCTAAATATTGTGGTGTAATACTTTCAGATGGTATTGATGAGCCTTCTATTAATATTGGAACTCTTTCATAATCTTTTACATATTCATTCAAATATTGATTATCTGAATATATTAATGGTGTATCAATGTTTCCTGGCAATATGCTATATAATTTAATAGGAGTTGATCCCACATTACGAATAATAAGATTCATTTTCTTTTTTACAAATGCATCAGTTGTGCCATTTGCTAATTCATTTATGACAATATTATTATTTGTCATATTTGATAATTGTAATGAATTATTATCCCATTCTAATAATACTTCATATTTAGCATTTATTTCATTATCAATCGCAGCTTTATAAATTGTTATATCATTATTCATTTCAACTAATTTGTCTTTTAATGATATAAATTTATTTTCAGCTGTATTAAATCCTGAATATATATTCTCAGGCATATGATAATAAGTTTGAGCATTATCTATAATCTTATTATTTATATGTTCTTGATATCCATCATTAATTAATGTTCTTAAAAAACGTGAGTTAACTACATCGTCATCATTGTTTTTAACTATCGATGAAATTTCAGTAGTCTCAGTATATTCTGCTGGGAATGACATAGTAATCTCATTTGACCATGGTGTATATAAATTAATAAATGGCTGTCCAATATTTAATTTATATCTTATACGAATTACTACATCTTCTCCCTGATTGATAGGTATATCAATTTGATTCCATTTTATTATATTAGATGTGGCATTATAATTTGAAAAAACAATTGAATATGAATTAGTTGCAGAATCAAACTTTAAAAATCTTTCCCTTTCAATAGTTTTCATTTTATTCCAATCAGTAAATAATACATTAGATTTACTTAATATGGATGTGGTATTCTTATTGATTGATTTATATTTATATTCTACATCTAATCCTATTAATTCTACATTATCTCCAAATGTTGAATGTAAATAAGATACTATTGGTGATTCTATAGATGAATCATATTTGTCACTTGAATTAGTAACACCTCTTATTCTATATTTACTTTCTGCTAAACCAATTACATTTTCTTTTTCTTGATTAATATTGTCAATAATCAATAATAATTGTTTCTCAAGATCTAATCGTTGATCATAATATTCTTTAAGATTAGATCTTAATGATTCTTGTGATACTAATGATTCTTGTGTAAAGTCAGTAGAAGTCAATTGTGAATATATTTGATCTACATTATCTTGTATAGTTCTTAATTGTGAATTGATTTCATTCTTTTGTTCATGTAAACTTATAATATTTTTAGACATTTCGTCATCTATCAAATGTTCATTTATTCTGCTTACATTAAGAACTAAATCATCATCAATATATAAAGTATTGTTAACAATATTTTTCATTTCTTCACTATCAGTCAAACGTCTTAATTCTTCTGATGAGAAATTTGATGTCTGTGGATATGATAATTCAGTAAAGCCAAGCATCATATCACCAATGTTTTTACAATACTTTTTATAATAATCAATATAAGTTATTTTTGATCCATTATCATCTAATACATAATTTCCATTATTATCCTTCATATATATAGTACTTAAGTCTATATGTATAGCTTCAGATAATGTACTTTTTACATTATTATATATAGTGCCTAAGAATAAAATAATATTACGATTCTCTTCTAATGGAACATCGATATAATGATAACTTGAATAATTGTCATTATATATAGTAAAGATCATATTTTGATTTTCATAATATGACTGTAAAACTGTGTGTCCAATATATTCTTCTACTTCTACAATATGATCATTTTGATCATTAGTATTATCAGAATTATATATAGTACTTATGTTTTTTACTTTATATATTGCATATTCATCTATTAAAGATATCAAATCACCATTTTTTAATTGATATTCAATTGATGAATCATCTTTATCATAATATGTAATTGTATTTAATCTTATCTTATATGTTATAACACCATTTACTAAATATGGATTTTCTTCATAATCAATTGGAATATCTTCAATAACAAATTGCGAATTATATTTATCTTCACGAATTGGCATTTCTAATACTGAATCATATTCTTCATAATCTGTGCCTACTGCTTTATTAAATAAAGCATTCTTTATATCTGTGTATGTACTATAATTACTTAAATAATTTGCATCAACTGAATCATATAATATAAATTTCTTTACATACATTTGTGATATATTATCAGTTATATTAGAAATATTTAATCGTATGAATGTTCGTGGTGTTACTAAATCTTTAAATATATTGTTGTCTTTTATATTAAATGACAAATTATCTAAATTTGATACAACTGGAGAAAGCGGCGCATTATTTGATTTTACTAATGATAACTTAATCATATCACCAGATTTATCAAACCACGCTTCACCAGTCTTAGGAATATTAAATAAACTATTAAAATTAGTTGAAATTTCTTCTAATTTGTTTTCCAAATATATAAATGACGGTATCTTTACAGTTGATACACTGTTTTCATTAGTTATTATACTGACACTTACTTCAGATGCTGATGTAGTTAGTGATTCATTTATTGCTGTTAATAATGTAACAGCATTTTCCATCATTTTTTCAATTTTTATATAATATTCTTTTATTGAATTATTCTTCATTATGTAAATTATATATTATTTTATCCTCCTATACTATTCCATCTAATATTAGATATATAACTTAATATTTTGTTTTCTAAGTTTAATATATCATTTTCAGATACTTTTTTATATTCATTTATTTTGGTCTTTAATTCTTCAATATTTGCTTCAGTACCTATATTATTAAGTTGTGAATTAATTTCTTGCATTTTTAATGATAATGCTTGTAATGTACTTTCAATATCATTAAATTTATCTAATACCAAATTCATTCTTGTTAATACTTCACTAAATGTAGAAAATGAATTACCAAGTAATGATGAATTTCCATTATTCACAATTTGATTACTATATGGAAATGGCTTAAACTGAGTACTTATTAATAATGACCAAGATGGAAACATTCCAGTCTCAGTATCTCTTTCTAAAGTAATAAACGTATCTTCTTCTTTATCTGCATATATCCATATACCTAATGGCAAATCATATTGTTTAGCATCTTGCATAGGCATTGAATTATTTTCATCATATTCAATTATTGTTGTATTATTATCACGGTAATTAATATCTACAATATCAAATAATGGAATAATGATATTAAATTCCAATTTACTTGATGTAGTATCATTAACAATATTTAATTGTTCTATTTTATTTAATCTATCATATGATTGTCCATTATCAAATATTGGTTTTAAATTATTAACATTATTACCATTGAATTCTTGGTTGAAATTTTCCCACCCATGTAAATATGAATTAGAAGTTTCACCCATTATATCAGTAATTTCATTATTTATTTCATCAGAACTTTTAATTTTTAAATTTGCCTTTCTATATTTATTCATATCAATATAACATATAATATCAGTATATGTTCCATTATAGTCTTCTTCAGATATATCACCAAAATAAGAAATAAAATTATTTGCATGATCTGATAAATCAACTGATGACAATATAATATTCTCATAATCACCTTCGTCATTAGGCAAACTTTCTTTAAGATATAATTCATCATTATTTACATTAGTTACATAACACAAAGCTTCTAATAAATATGATAATGGATATAAATTTTCAACTGTACCATTATTTGAACTTATTAACCCATCTTTAATAACTGCTAATTTATTTTCATAATATCTCATTAAAAACTCAATGAACATTTCTTTTGTATTAACATTTAATCCATTAATTTTCAAACATAAAAATTTTGATGGAAATAATTTTGTATCTGTACTTATTATATTTCCTGTTAATGCCTCAGTATAATTACTAAATGTTAAAAATTTGCTATCAGGTCCACTTGTATAAAAAAGATTAGTTCTTCTTTTCATTTAAATAACCAAAATACTATATTTTATATAAAAATAAATTTCAATTTTATATTTAATGAATTTGAATTAATGAAAATTTGAACAAAAATAAAATATTAACTATTTACTAATTGTAATAACTAATAAATTATTTAAATTATTTTATGAATGGTAATAATATTGTAGTTTTTGACTTGGAAACAACTGGATTGGATAGATCTAAAGATTTTATTATTCAATTTGCTGCTATCAAAATTGATGCTAATACTAATAAATTAATTGACACTATGAATGTTTATATTCAGCCTGTTGGTAATTATTATATTTCTCCACAAGCTAAATTGAAACATCATATTACTGAAGATTTTTTGAAAGATAAGCCATTCTTTAGGGATGTATCAAATCAAATTATAGATTTTATAAAAGGATGTGATTTGCTAACATATAATGGATGTTCATTTGATATTCCTTTTCTAAAGAATGAATTTATGCGTATTGGAATTGATTATGATTTCTTACAGCATAATTGTTATGATGCATTTCTAGAAGAAAAACGCAGAAATGGTAATACTCTTGGAGATACATATAAAAGATATAAAGGTAAATCAATGGAAGAAAGTGGATTGACTGCACATGATGCTTTATCAGATGTAAAAGCCACTTATTCAATATTTTATGCACAACAAAGAATTCATCAATATGGACCTGAACAATTACTTGGTGAAGATAATACATTAGCAATAATGGAATTTAATGGAGAAAATGTTCCATGTTTTAATATTGGCAAATATAAACTATTTTCAGTAAAATATATATGCGAGAAAGATAAAAACTATATAGCATGGTGCTTATCAGATAAATGTAATTTTACAAATTCAACAAAAAAAGTAATTAAAAAAATATATGAAAATATTTAATAAAGGATATATTTGGTTTATTATTGGTTTAATGATGCCTATTGCTGGTGCTTGCATATTGACATACTATTTATATATAAACAATTTAATAAATATAAATATGTAAAAAAATATGGAAAACTTTTTGTTAATGGTATTTGGATTTATGTGCGGATGTGCATGTTATGATGGAATTAAATACTTGTATAATAAATATAAAAAATAAATCATGAAAAAATTTTTACTTATTCTTTTTATTTCAATGTTGGGATTGTTTGGAAATCCTAATAATGTAGATGCGCAAACTTATTATTATAAGACAACTGAGTTTGCAATAAAGTATAAAAAATCTTATGGTTGGAGTGAATGGTCAGATTGGCAAAAATCTAATATGACTATGAAAATTGATTTTGATGCAGATATCATTGTTATATATTCTGAAAAACGACAGGTATATAAAGTAATTGAATCAATGGGGACATATACTGATGATTCAGGCGGCAAGCAATCAAAATTTTATGTACTTGACCAGGATAATGATTTTGGATATATACGATTGCGAATTGAACGAAACGGTAATTCTCAACTATATGTAGATTTTAATGATGTTATGTGGGTATATAATGTTGTAAGAACTAATTAAATATGAAAAAAGTTTTGAATAAAATAATAATTGACTTAATTCCTGGTCTTTTATTTACAATTGCTACTATAATAGCAACTAAATCAATAAATTATAATGATAGTTATATTATTGTTGGATTGATTTTATATATATTAGGATATGCAAGTTTAGATTTACATACATATTTGATTAATAAACTTAATAAAAAAGATGAGTCTTGAAAAAATGATTATGGGTGTAAAATAAAATTTATAAATTATGATAGACATTAATAAGAAAATTATGGAAGCTATGAAAGCGCATGATCAAGTAGCTTCAGAAACATTTAAATTGGTAAAAGCAAAAATTCTTGAATTTAAAACATCAAAGAATGCTAAAGAATATGATGAAGCAGCAGAAATTAATCTTATTCGTAAAATGATTCAAGAAAGACAAGATAGTGCTTGTATTTATCTTAATAATAATAGGCAAGAACTTGCAGATGCAGAATATGCACAAATTAAAGTTCTTGATACTTTGCTTCCACCATTGCCAACAAAAAATGATGTTGAATTGTTTATTAATAAAAATTACCCACATGGAATAGAGAAAAATCAAATGGGTATTGCTATTAAGAATATTAAAGCAAACTTAATTGGTGTAGATGGAAAAACGGTTGCAGATTGTGTTAAGAAAGCAATTTATATAGAGCCGAAAGATATTAATCCATATAATGAAATTTCTGAAAATAAGAAAAAACGTAAGGATGATCAAATATGAAAGAAAATTTGAAAGCTATAGCTCAAGTGTTTATCATTTGGGCTATATTTATTATATTGTATTTAATATTGTCTAATTGTTAAAGAAATTTAAAATTTTGTATATATCTATATAGAATACTATTTATAAATTGTAAACGGAAATATTAAAAATTTAAATTTATAAATTATGTTTGAACGAGAAGATGTATTGAGTAAAGCTTTAATGGATTGTATTAAAGAAATGTTTGCAAAAGCACAGCCGCCTGCAGATTTTGATAATCTTATTGAAGAAAAGAAAGCAGGTAAAATAGATGAAGATAAAGATGGTCCAGTATATGATCGTCATTATCTTTCATATGAGGAATTCAATTATATTCTTGATAAGTATAAGAAAGCATATCGTATTGCTTCTGAGTGGAAAGAAGATATTGATATTCTTGAAGAATATCTTGTACAAGGAGGTTCAAAAGACAAATATGTTGAGTCATATACTGATGAAGATGGAATTTTCCATTCAGCACATCGTGGATATGAGCATGTTGCTTCTTTAAAGGATCAAATTTATAATTGTTTATTTGAATATACAGAAGCAGATGATGCAAAAAATATTACAGATAAAATTTTCAATATTGTAATGACTGCAATTAGTGATTGTAAGAATTTTTATAATTTCAATGCTGATGAAATGAAATTTATAAATACTCTTATGATGTGGGCTACTCCGACTTCAAATAAAGAAACTGTAAAGAAATGGTGGAAAGATCACTATGATGTAGATATTGAAATTGAAGATCGTAATCCATTGCTTTTCTGGGATTATGATTATTATGGAGACGATATTGACGAAGTAATGAAAGAAGAGTATGGAGACAATTGGGAAGAATATTGGTGGTCTGAATATAGACTACAAGAAGAAAAAAAGAAAGCAGAACTTGAAGCAAAACTTAAAGAATTAAAAGATGGACAAAATTCCTATAACTGATGATATTCTATTAAAGAATGGATTTGAACGTAATGACTTGAAAATTGAAGAGATTCAAGTTCATAATGAAATATGGGGAATAGATGATTATAGATCATATACATTATGGACTAATGAAGAATATTCATTAAAAATTGATATGAAATGGCAATGCACTAATAATGGTGCTAATTGGTATATGCATATTGATAATGATAATTGTGAAACTATAGGTTCTGTAGATATTGATTATGTGGATCAATTTAATAAGATGATGGAAATATTTGAAAGTACATTTAGATTGAAATGAAATATAAAGAAATTAGTGATGCAAATAAAAAAATGAGTCAATTAAAAAAACAATTTAGATATTGGCAACTTGGTACTGAAAATATTAAGAAAAGATCATATGATCCTTATGAAACTGAACTTGATAAGTATCAATGGGAAATACGTAATCAATATGAAATTTTAGATAATAGATATATTCTTAAAGATCTTGAAAATGAAATTAAAGAGCTTCGTAAGACTATTAAGAAAATGAACAGAGAGCAAAATTTTAAAAATAAGTAAATTTAGATTGAAATGATAAAAGTTATAGATATTGAAATGAATAATTCAAATGGTTGGGAAGCTAATTCAGTTGATGATACATCACTTACAACGTATTTTGAATGCCCAATAGTAAACAAACTTCTTGCTGAAGGTTGGATAATTAAAGATTGGAAATTGTCAACAAATGATTGTATATTCATATTTGAAAAAGCAGATATTTAAAATATTTTAAACATTTTTATTAATTTTAAACATTAATTAATTTATGAAGAAGTTTTTTAGTTTTATTGTAGTAAGTGTGTTTATTTTTTGTATGACTTCATGTCATAGTGTTTCACCTGATGCTGATGAGGAAGCAGTATTGATTTATAAGCCATGGGTGTTTGGACATGGTGGTGTTGATATGAAGCCTATAGAATCTGGATTGACTTGGTGCTGGTTTAGTACACATAGTGAAACATTCAAGATCATTCCTGTCAAATATCAAGTAAATATGGATGATCTTGTATCAGATGATAATACTCCTCTTGATTTCCACACTATAATTATTACACAAATTGAGAAAGGAAAGTCACCAATTCTATTGCAGAATTATGGAAAAGATTGGTTTAATACTAATTTATATAATTACTATTGCAATATTATTCGTGATCATATTTCACAACATAGTCCTTTTGATTTGATGAGTAATAGGCAAATTTTGAATGATATTGATGAAAAAGTATTGAAGCAAATGCAGGATTTTGTAGCAGAACTATCAAAGAAAAAGGAATTTCCTGTTGTCATTAAGCAAGTCACTATTGGTAAAGCAATTCCTAATGAAGATCAAAAGAATGAAATGAATAGGACTGCAAAGGCAGTACAAGCTAAACAGACCCAAGAACGTGAAGCTGAAGTACAGATTGCAAGAGAGAAAGCAGAACGCCAACGTGCAAAAGCAGATAAAGCTTATATGCAAGAAATGAATTTGTCTCCACAAGATTTTATTCAATTGAAATGGATTGAGACAATTAATAGTAAAGAAGGCGCAAATATTGATGTAATGGTAGGTAGTCCCACGACGT
>Ga0247609_10000801_pt1 | contig 41107 bp, 36 predicted proteins | sample 172DNAGHGlowgp2_FD_193487 | JGI IMG/M metagenome (GOLD analysis project Ga0247609, IMG submission 193487) | Sheep rumen microbial communities from Palmerston North, Manawatu-Wanganui, New Zealand - 1728 DNA GHGlow gp2 | ecosystem: Host-associated > Mammals > Digestive system > Stomach > Rumen ... | reverse complement strand
GAAAGAGGTCCCGCAACCTGTTGCGTAGCACAATCAAGTCCTCTGTATTCATTGACGTAGAGCGTACTATGTCAGCTGATATTGTTGCTATCATACTTCTATCATCTTATAATAATCACAGCATTCATGCTGCAAATATATAGAATAATTCTTGAATACCCATCAAATATCTATATTTTTTTAGATATTTTCCAATTATCGACTCTTTTTTACTCTATCATACTAAAATTGGTATTAACCATGACATCGACTTTCTTGCCTTGCAAGCGACCAAATGTCGAGCGGTCGCTTGGCTCGTCGAAGAACCTTTAATCCTTAAACGCTTCTTTCATCTTGTTTTCCAGGCTACTCGTAACCGATGTTTTTTGTTCTTTTCGATGTTTACGGAATAACTAACTGCCAAACTGCTTCATAAATCCGCTTCATCCGTGCCATCCGTGGTCGCTTATATGGTTTCCCCTGCATACTTCATCTTCTTCCCAAGAACAGTACAGACAATCATCTGGATGTCCTTGATGAAAGAATAATGATGGTAATAATAATTCAGGCGAACTTTATCTGGATAGATGACCTGATCGTTATATTCCTCTGCTATTACCTGCATTTCACGCTTGTCGCCTACTTTTTGTTTCCGCGCCACATATTCAGATATCATTTCATCCTCCAACCTGTACTTCAAAGTAGCTGGTCCTGTGATGCCCGGACGCAATTTCAGAACGTCACGATCTTCTCCTTCTAACTTGTCTGCATACCCAGGTACATCTGGACGCGGTCCAACAAAGCTCATGTTCCCAATCAGCACATCCCACAGTCCTGGCAGTTCGTCCAGCTTCCAATGACGGAGCTTTGCTCCAAGTGGCGTAATACGGCTATCACCAGCTACAGATACTGTTGACCAATTCTTATCTCCTTTTTTACCTTCTGCACCTTCATTATTCTTTACAGGTATCATCGTGCGGAACTTATGGCAATCAAACAACTTACCGCCCTTCCCCACTCTCTTCTGCACAAAGAAAGCAGGTCCTCCGGGCATCTTTATTTTAACTAGAATGGCGACTATCAATAGTACTGGCCATAAAAAGCACAAGCCAATGAAAGAAACCAATCTGTCGAATATCCATTTCAATATCATATACGTAGTATTGTGTCTTTGTTATTTTTATAATTCTTTTCAGCCAGATTTCTCATTCCTAAACTATAATGATGAATATCAAATCCCTCTCTTCCTCATCATCTTTGCCGTCCTTATCTTCATCTGGTTCCTCACCCTTTCAGCCTTGTTCATCGTCAGTGTGTACCATACCAATTTCGCATGGTACTCCACCATTATCTTCCAATATCTCCGTTTTGAGTTGTCTGGTCGCATCACATAATGGCGCAGCTTCACCTTTATCTTTCCATTATCGGTCATATAGGCCACACCGCCAAACTGGTCGCCTACCGCCGCTGTACCTCTCTGTTTCTCAAACAGCACAGGCCAAACCACCGATAGTCCATTACTCTTCAATGCTTGCATCAACTCTCTTTTCCTTACCACAAGCTGTCCGTCATTTTGGTAATTCACGGATGGGTCAAAGGCAATAATCCGCCCGTTATCATCCACATACTCACCAATCCTTTCGCCGTCTTTCAGTCCCAACAGGTCAAACAGCTGCTTGCTTAGCCTGTTTGCTGTCATCTCTCCTTCACAGGTATATGGCCGGTAGCTTATCTGAAATGAAGCTCTCGTTTCCTCAAACTCCGACTCTTCGTCTATACCGCTCCGCATGGCAAACTCCCTGTACGAGGCTGTCCTATAGTAGTCTTTGTAATACAACTCATAGATGTTGTTCCTGTATTCCGGCATGCTTCTTCCTTGCGTTCCCTTTTTCGATATATAACCAACCAGGTTCTTTCGTTGCTTCCGTGGGGCTATATATGCTTGTATAAACTCCCACAGTCCCGGCTGAGTTTCGTTGATCACAAGGTTCGTGTCCTTTGGGGTCAGCGTATTGTAACCATACAGCACTATCCATTTTTCGCCTTCATCATCCGTCACCTCAATAGTCTTCTTGACAATCTCCTTCGACATGCCCTCCTTGCTCCTCAGCCACTTGTCTTCATGTTTCACCTCAAACGGCAAAGTATCCTTATGAAGCCACTCTTTTTCTTCGTCTCTTACCGTCGGCTGCTCGTCTTCCGCATATTTTATAAAGGTGGTCGTTGTGTCTATATCTCTCACGTGTGGATCCCACGTACCGTCGCATTGCACCGCCTTTTCATTACTCACGCCCGACTCCATCTGATAGTTGTCTTGCATCAGTCCCAATATCTCGTGCATGGCTATCCACTGATATTTCTTGCCGAATCGTTCCATGGCAGGCCGACTGCCTCTGCCGTGTACCATTTCATAGTCATGCTGCCAGTACGCCGCTGCATCAAACTTGTATTTTCCAAAGATAATCTCCAGCGCATAGTTCCTCAGCAAGGGTGCGCTATAGTCATCACAGTCATCCCAACTTCGCATGGCCGACTCAAACGTATATCTTCCAAAATCGCCGTAACCGCCAGTTCCGTTACTATACTCCGTCTCCATGCTGCTCAGTATTTCATTTTGGGTGAACGCTTGTTCTTTGCTCACCCCTGGCCCGACAGCCAGTCTGTATTTCCCCTCTACCGTATTTCGGTCTGGGCAGTTTGCAAAGCTGAATGTCACTCCATAGGGCGGTTTAATCTTGTCCAGGTTCACATCAGGCAAAGCAACATTTTGTGCGATGTAGTCCACCGCACATCGAGCATAGTCACGCAGCAGGATGTCGGGTCTCACATTGTCCACGTCAAACACCTTTTCATATATCTTCTTAGCCAGAGTCCTCGACAATCCACAGTCCCCCCTCAGCGCACAGCCGTGTGCCACTGCATAAAGTCGCTCCTGTATGTATGGGTCGTTCACATCATCATACTGTTCTATAAGCATTGTCAGCACCTCTGGTTTGTCCTGAAGCACATTGATAGCCGCCTTGGTCGCAATATCCCGAAGTATCCTGTATGGACTACTGAATCCCCATAACAATACGCTACTCATCAGGTATGCCACTTCATGGCTCATTGTCCGTGTAGAATTTCTCGACAATCCCGCAGCCCATCTTGCCAGACTTATCAGTTCTGTATTTCCTGCATCGTAGGTCCTGATGGTGAAGTGCATCGACCATTTCTGGTCTCTTTCCACCATGCTCATCGCTTTCAGCTCTGCGTTCGCATCTTCTATGATATCTCTGCATTCGGCATGGGTGGTCAGTATGGGCAGTATATCGTAGAATTTATCTAAGTCTAGGCTCTTTATTCGCCTTATCTCTATTTTCGCATCATCCGAAATAGAGAATCGCTGTTTCAACGTTCTTTCAAAGAGCGTTTCCCTATAGCTTTGGCTAATATCGGTAGCCAGGTAGTTCACAATCTCCACGCCTTTCATCAACGGCAGCAGTACACACGTGGCTTCCATCACGCCTGTTTCTACTCTTTTCCCCATGTACTGTGTCCATCCGTTGTTCAATAGTGCCTCCGCATACAGATAGTCGCCAACAAGGTCGAAATTAAAATCCACCAGCACTTCGCCATGCCCGTCATTAAAGCTCATCAGCACGCCTTCGCTCACCATGTCTTGCACGAAGTAGTGGTCGTTGCCTCCCGGAATAATCGCATTTGTTCTTGCCAACAGGTCGCTTAACTTCTGGAATTTGTTCATTCCCCTTCCGCCTTGCGTCATGTACAGTTGCGTCATGGCGTCTGCCACCTGCTTGGCGTAATTGAACATATTGGCCTGATAGCCATATTTCTCCGCCAGTTTCTCATTTACCTTGCTGATATAGTTCCTCACCACATCAAGGAATGAGTCCGGCATAGGTTTCCCTGCGTCGCTGTATGCTTTACAGTACAACTTTAGGAATAATGGATTTGAGAATTCTCTTCTGTGCTTGCTCACATTGGGTAAGGTCACACCAAATTTTCCGGTCATGTAAGTAATGGCCTTATCTTCCATCCCCCTGAATCCTTCCAAGGTGATAGTCGCCTTTCCCTCAGATACTGTATTCAGGATATTGGAACCCGAGAATGTTCGTGCTGACACTACAAGTCCGAGATGCTCATATTGCAGTACCTCCGCTTCTATTCCTGCTATGGCGTTTGGCCACAGCTGGTTCCCCAATCCTTCATTAACGCCGTCTATCACGATCAGCAGGCTGTATCCCTCCAGTTCTCCTATCCTGTCAAGCTTTATTAGGAAGTCATCCCATGTACCTTTCACGCCCCATATCTCCATCAACCTGTTCTTCACATCGCCCATCTCTACGAAGTTCAAGCCAAGGGCAAGCAGGCTCTTCATCCCTCGCTTCATGCGGATACTTACGATGTCTGCCAGTAGATGTGATTTCCCTGTTCCAGCATCCCCTTTAACATACAGCACAGGGTTGCTCGTAAACTGGCACAAAGCCTCATAGTCGGCCAACTTCCTGTGCGCTTCCATTACTTTGTCATAGCCGTATGTCGATAGCGCATGGTTTTCGGTATATAGTATATTGTCGAATTCATCCAGAATATCCTGAGCATGCTGATAGATGGCAGCATACTGTTCGTTGCGTTTGTTGTTGTAGATTTCTATTATGCCATTTATCTTGGCTTCGATAGTTTGTCTCTTCTCCTTTACATCTTTAGGCAAGTGGTCATACTCGTGCCTGCAGGCTTTTACAAAAGCTTCCAGTGCTTTCTTGAATTTCTTATTGAGGCTCTCACTGCTTGTCAGAGCCTTATATACACTCGAAAGCGCTGGATTCTTGAAATTGTTCTCGCTCGAATATCTTTCTCCCAGCGTTCTGATAGCCGTTTTGCATTTCTTATCAAACCAGTCCTTTTCCGGGTTAAAACTTATCTCATTGATAATGGCCTTTAGTTCATTCTTTACTTGGTGTTTTCTGTATGCAATGATGAAATGATAAGTCGCCACCAGCACCACGACGCCTGTCAGCACCCATAACACCACATAATCTAAAGTCCCGTCAAAGAACTCGATAATTGCTATCAGTGCTTTCCCTGCTTTGGTGTCCTCCAGACTGAGAATCTTAATCAATCCAATCCATAGCCCTGGTCGTGTTATCAGCCATACGCCAACTATTGACAAATACGCCCTCAAGAACGACCAAATGCCACGTTTCTTAAGAGTCCAAGCCGCCAACCACTGTAGTACTGCCTTCAGCCATTGCGGCATATTGCATGCCTTAATAGCCTCTTGCACCTGAACAGTTGTCACGGTCATCTTCTCGTCCGCCAGTTCAAGCTTCCTGATGGTTTTAGCCAAAACTTCTCTTTCTGTCATATCCGGTTGTCACATAAGACTCCTCTAGCATATACTTACGTCTCATCATCTTTGTGGCAGGAGTCTTGATTCTAGATATACTTGCTCTTATCCATCAAATCTCCTCCCCCTTAATCTTTATCCCATAATGCTTTTCCATAAAGTCCAACATTTGTTCTCTGCGCCATGCCAAAAACTTCTTATGGTCATCCCACAGTTCACTCGTTAATGCTGGTACAAAGTCATAGTCGGCATAATACTTCGAGCCTTGTATCTGATTTCCCTGCGCATCCTTCGCCTTGTCCATGAAGAAATTCTTAGGATGTATGTTGGTCTTCAGATTATTCACTTCGCCCTTCACTGGTTGGAAATTCCACATCACATTCACATTCTCTCTATAGTCATCGTCCGTTCCAGCCAAATGCATAGGAAAGATGTGGTCTATCTCTGGATTAAAGCGATTAGGCATAGAGTAATCAAAGTCGAAAGTACGTCCTGGCGTCAGCACCTTCAGAGCGAGCCAAACATTCCATTGGAAATTCTGCTCCATAATCTCCACCGACCTGTTGCCCCTGTTTACCACATAGTCCACAAGGTTCTGATACGGGAATTTCTTCTTATCTGCATTATCAAAGACGAGTCGTGCGAAATTGTCCGTATAGGTTTGTAACGTCCAGTCATTGATTTCTGCCGTAATGAAGAAGCGGTCTATCTCTTGAAGCTTTACAGCATCTATATGTCTGTATTTCAGCCCTTGCTGATAATACTCATAAAAGAACACGGCTAATACCAAAACCGGACTCTTTGACTTAATGAGAGCCGGATGCGAAAAATGGAAATGCCCCACCAGATAATCGTCAAATAAAGCATTAAGCGATTCTTGTATTCCATCCCACGTTTTCTTAAATGCTTCAATCTGGTTACTGTCGACATTCTCATCAATGCGCGACCGTCTTTTTACTATTAAATGGAGCAATTGTAACAAGTCATACGAATCCAGACCAACTTTACAACGAGCAAAAAGCTTCTTGGAAAACTCCATCAAAAGAGCTTCGAAATCAGGATAGACTGCCTTAATCCTTGAAAACAGCAAATCTGCCTTAGAGAGTGGCATTCCACCTGTATTCAGTCGTTCAAAGACCTCATTCACTTGATCCTCAGTTTCCGAACTTATAGCAAAATAAGCCAGAGATCCCTCATTATTCCCGACAAATACTGTCCATAGGTCTTCAAGATTGTTCTCTATTCTTATTTGCAATTCTTCATCCGCAATTTTGGTCTGGTATTCCCGCCTAATGCTCGTTTTATACTTATTGTCAAACGGACGCGAGAACAAGTAATTCATCTTAATGTCAAAATCTCCAAGTTCCTCCTTATCATCAACGAATCTAAATCCCGTTTCCTTATCAATATCCTTGGTCTCATCGTATGCCAGATTAAACACCAGCACACGGTCATTGAAGGTATACTTCAAACAGCTGAACAAAGTTTGCAATCGTTGCTGTCCGTCATATATCAGACATTTGTGCCGGTCATATAAACCAGAGTCCACGTTTTTATAAACGTCACCCTGCTTATAGTTGGTTAGAAACTCGCGATGAGCCACCTTTGCCTCCGTTTCCCACATAATTAGACCTCCTATGGGGTATTTGTGGTATAGCGAATCAAATAGTTTACAGATATAAGCCTCCGACTCGTATCTACTGCCCCAGACGTATGGTCGTTGTATGGCTGGCAAGAACCAGGTCTGGTTAATCTTGCTTAATGCTTCTTTTACTGATATACCGATGTACGACATAATACAATGTCAACCTTTCACATTTAACCATTCACCCTTACCCCTTAACCGTCATCACCCCTTCCACTTCATGAGGTACAAACGGGCCTTCCTTGCATTCAAAGAACACACTCCCAGACTCCAGGCATTCCACATTATGCCACACATTCTTGGGGATATCTACTCCATAGAGGCCTTCCTCAGGGCAGAGCACTACACTCTCTATCACTGTACCATCATCATTGTAGGTATTCACCCTAACTCTACCACGAAGCAATACAAAAGACTCATCCTTCGTTGGATGACGATGTATCTCTACCTTCGTACCAGGCTCTAGTGCATTCAGCATCCGTTGCGACTGGTCATCAGCGGAGTTGCGCATATCAAGATTACAACGCAGCCTCGGATTCTCCTTGGCCTTAGCCGTCAACTCATCTAATATCTCTTTTGTGATTACCATCTTAAACCTCTTAAACTTTTAAACCCTTAAACTGCATCCATGTTTTCCACACCTTATGCCACACAATCCAAACAGGTGCCCAAACGACATCCGCAGGATAATGAGTTATCAGATGCATATTATGTGTCAAAATCGCCTTTACTGCTCCTAGTTTACCACCAGAATGCTTCAGCCGCTTGTCATGATGTCCAAAATTTCCTCCTGTCATCACCTGCTTCAAGATATACCTCCCCTCTTTCTCATCAGGCTCCCAAAGCATCCAATCACGTTGCATCCCTAAGGCTTCGTGCATTACCCACATCAGCCCCTTTGCGAACTTCACCATAGCGAACTCACCAACCGCCTTATACGCATAACTCTCGTTAACGTTAAGGTTTTCGTTAAGGTTTTTCAAGACAAAGTAATAGTCTATTATTTGTCTGAAACCCACCCCTTCATATAAGAAGTGCCTATAGATATGCAGCAATATATAGAACACATTAAACTCCGCAGTCGGAGTAATCAAATCTGTGGTATCTGTGCAATCAGTGTGATTATATAGTTGCTCTTCGTGAGCCGCAAACCACTTCTGCAGTTTTCTGTTCTTCCACAAATTCAGCAGCACCTCCACGTGATAATGCATCTCCACTTCTGTGTCATCCCATAGATGCAGATGCAGGTGCTTATAATCCCATTCTACATTCTTCTGCCCAAGAGATTCTGCATATTCTAACGCTTTCCTCAGCCCACAGTCAACATACACATCAATATCCCCAGGCAGTCTGAGCTTCTGTAACGACTCAGGATAACATTGAGCAATCCCTTGCCCTTTCAATATCGTCGGATGCAAACCCGCAGCAGACAAATTCGATGTCAGTTCCTTACAGCGGCCATTCAGCAAAGAATTCTGCTGTTTTATAATCTCCCCAACACCTATCCATTGTAGCAGAAAAACCTTTGCTGGTCTCTGTTCCGCAGGCAACTTCTCAATACCATGAAGAAGAATGCCTGTTATAGCCTGTCTCTCCGACTCAGCATAAATCTCCGTCCACTCTTCAGCAGACGGAACTACACTAAGCCTATCCCGATTACCTAATGTGACTTGTAACAGTCCAAAGAACAACTTATCAACTTTGACCATGACCTTAACGTTAACTCTTTCTAATGGAAGATATAAGACCGTTTAGTTGGCGTTCAATACTATGAATCCTATCCATTAACTTTTGGTAGTCAATGTCAAGGTTAGCGTCAAGGTTGTCAAAATACCCCACGTTCTTGGCAATCTTTAACTGTGTTTCAACCTCAAATGCTGAACCTAAAGCGAAGTCCAAGAAATGGGCAAAGTCTGCATCAGAAGAACGTGCTGCACCTTCAGCAATGTTTGAACTGATGGAAACAGCTGCCCTTTGTAGTTGGTCACATAGCCCCTTCTTCTCAAACCAGGGCATTTGACCTGTTACCTCGTATACATAGGTGGCATAATCCACCGCCTCATTCCACACAGGATAATCTCTAAAATTTCTTGCGCCAGCCATAGTTAAGGTTATCGTCAAGGTTAAGGTTTCAAGTGTCTCATGATAGCATTATACGTATTCTCTACCAGATAGTTTTCCTTCATGAACTGATAGCCCTTTTCTCCCATCGCCTTTCTATCCGACTTCAGCATCTTATCCACCAAAGCCGTAAAATCCCCTGGCTTCACGCTTTCGCACCAATAGCCATAGCCATTCTCCTCAGCTATCTTACCTATATCCGTATTCACGTCCGTAGCACAGATGACTGGCATCTTGTTCTCCAGATAGCTCAGCAGTCGTGACGGATAGTTAGGAATAGTAAACCGATGGTCAAGGAAAATCAACCCCACGTCACATGACCTAACCAAAATGTCATAATCTTCCTTTGGCAACCTCTGCATCAGCGTCACACAAGATCCTGAACCATTAACCTTAAACCATGAATCAAGTTTCCCGTACTCCGTCCCATTCCCAACCACCACGAAGAAGCAATCCTGCCGCTGCTTATTCGCCTCCAAGCACCTTATCAAATAATCTATTCCTTGCGGTTTCCCCAAATTCCCACCATATATAAATATCGGTTTGTCCGTCGGCAACCCATATTTATTGAGAATAGAATCTCTGGCATCTGTGCTGATTCCCTCTGCTTGTATAACATCTGCGAAATCTTCCCCATCTGCGAAATCTGCGGAATTCAATTCGATTGAATTCGGAGCAACCTCCACCCTATTCCTATCAATGAAGTCATTGTGTTTCAATACAAACTCCACATTCGCTGGACTCATACAACCAATAAAGTCAGATGCCTTATAAAGTGCCTTTTCTTTATTTCTGAAATACCAGTTAAAAACACTCTTCTCTCCAAACATCCCCATATCCACAGCATTCTGCGGAAAAATATCCTTCAACTGGAGATACGATATTGCTTTCGGATTCTTTTTCTTCAGGTATTTCACTACATTGGTGAAAGTAATAGGAGGCGTGCTATAAGTTATCAAGTCAAACTTTACATCTCCAAGGTACTTTTTTATGGCAGCCTTATACTGACTCTCTATTAAAAGTGTACCAATACCTTTCTCAATGATGTTTGTCTTCTGAACGTTTAAGGTCTTCACACTCAGAATATGCACACCTTTGCTCTCCGTCAGACTCGTTTGCAAGCCTAACCGTCTTTCACAAGGAGTAACTATATATACATTATGCCCCTCATCACGGAACTTTCGCATCAAGTCTTGATAGATTCCGCGTTCCTCTATGCCGGAAATTCTAACCAAAGTTAAGAAAATCACATCCATTTCAAAAACACTAATCAATATTATTCCTTACGACCTTCGCAGGATTACCATAACATAACACTCCGTCAGGAATATCTTTAACTACTACAGAGCCTGCACCTATAAAACAATTCTTTCCTATATGTATTCCTTGTATTACAGTACTACCTGCACCAATCCATGTTCCCTCACCAACGGAAACTTCTCCACACAAAGTACAATGAGGAGCAATATGCACAAAATCACCAACTTTGACATCGTGATCAAGTGAAGCACCTGTATTGATGATACAATGATTACCTACTTCAACGTATGGATTCATGATAGCACCCGCCATCACAACTGTCCCGTGGCCCAGCCTTACGCTATCAGCCTTGATAGCTGCAGGATGAGTCACTGTCACATAATCACGTTTCCCTAACTTCTCTACAATCTTACGCCTTATCTGGCAATTACCAATCGTAACTATTATTGGTGAAAGACCATCGGCAGCATGCACAACTGGCAAACCTGCGAGTTCACAGACTTGCTGGTTATCATCAATGAGGCATGGTACGTCAAGACATGCTTTCCTTGCTATATCAAGAACCACCTTAGCATGTCCGCTAGCTCCGTAAAGATATACTTTATCAGTTTGTTCCATCAAAATATTCCATTGTAGCTGATGTTGCAGAATTAATATCCTTTCGCATCAGCACGTTCTTAATTGTAATAAATATCACTTTCAAATCCGTCAGCAATGATACATGATCAACATACCACACATCTAACTTGAATTTCTCTGTCCAGCTGATGGCATTGCGCCCGTGGCACTGTGCCCAGCCGCTAATCCCTGGTCTCACCTCATGCCTCCGAGCCTGCTCAGGTGAGTACAACGGCAGATACTGCGGCAGCAGCGGGCGTGGTCCTATCAGCGCCATATCCCCCTTCAGCACATTGATGAGCTGCGGCAACTCGTCAATCGATGTGGAGCGCACAAACTTTCCAACCTTCGTCAATCGCTGTTCGTCCGGCAGCAGATTTCCCTCTGCATCCCGCTCGTCCGTCATCGTCTTGAACTTTATCACCTTAAATATCTTTCCATCCTTCCCCGGTCGCTCTTGTAGAAATATCGCAGGCTCCAACCATCGCAGCAACCAGTTCTTCCCCTCGCCCTTTGGAGAGGGGTCGGGGGTGAGGTTCCTTTTTTTATTAGCAAAATGCAGCCAAATGGTTATCACCAACAATATCGGACTGATGATAATCAACGCAGTAAGTGCTATCCAAAAGTCTATAAATCGTTTAAAAAAGTTTTTATACATAATCATTAACCTTGAACCATGAACCATTAGTGTCACTAGGGCAATGCAAAATTCAGATACTCCTTTAAAGAAACATTAATCATATCTCCCGTTTGGACAGTAGCATCATTACAACCCGTTCAAAACAAAATATTACTTCAAACAATGCATCTTCATGTTGCCTGAACAGACCGTAATTATGAAAGACTTGATTCCGTAAGGCATAAAACAATGTCGGTATTTTTTCATTTCTATATTTATAGGCAACATCGTTAAACAGGCTTAGAGATGCTTGCTTATACTCTAAGCATGCTTTCTCTTCCAAGAATCCATCAAAAAGTTGTTCTATTTGAGATGATTCTCTGGAGATGTTCTTCAGTTCCTCTCCGAAATCATTCTTATTCAATACACCACTTTGGTAATTTTTGATTGCATCGTCCAATAACTTACGATGGATTTCTGATATATATAGCTCCACAACCTGATATACAAGTACGAATCTTGTGATAAAATCAGATGCACCACATAGTCTGTTATTCAGCAAATCAACTACATATCCGTTATTGAAGTTGTCAACTACTCTCTTTTCCAGTCTCAATGTGTTCGGCATCTGCTCAAATATCTTCAGTTCAGGATATTTTCCTTTCAGCTGCCCCCTATATGGATAGAAACCGAAATTTGCCATTGATATAAGGTAGTCCTTAATATCAAATCCTGGCATTGTCTTTTTATGAACCATAAGGATGTAGGCGTCCGTATAACTTTCCGAAAGTAATCCTGTTGCCTCCTTCTCATCTGGAAGAATCGTTAAGAGTATTCTATATGCAACAAACAGGTATGACAGAAGTTGTTTCCCTTCAGCTTCCTCGGACTCTAACATGGATATAGGAAACATATATCCTGCCCTGTCATCACTGCCGTCGAGTTTCACTTCAAACCAGTCAGACTCCTTATGAAGAAAAGGGCAGTTGAGCAGAACTAATGTAAAATCCTCATCTTTCAATCCTTCCCACAAATTATTACTGTTAGGGAGATATTGATATGGAGTTTCTACACCACCTCTGTTCAGAATAAAATATGATGACTCTTTATCAAACTCTACAGTATTCATCCCTACTACATAGTTTCTCTTTCATACTGACGGGCGGCATATTCCACAGCAGACTTGAAATTCATAAACGAATCTGCATCTGCCGCAAGCAAACCACGATAGAAATGATAGAAAAACAATCTTTGGTCGTTACCTATCTTCTTTGCATTCTTTCGCACAATGTCCATCTTCATGACAAATAAATCCATTCCATCTGCTACATCATATAAGGCAGAAGCATCAATTTTTTCCTTTGCTTGCATGATGTTTTTATAGATTCCTTGGTCTATAAGTTTCCCCATCGCTGCTCCAAATCCTGTCAGCGACTGTGACTTGTTGAACGTTGAGATAATCGTTGGTGCAAATGCTCTTTCTACATTGAGTCGTTCCACATCTGGGATCCATCCATGGTTCTGTTGTTCAATCTTAGCCACAAGGCCATGATAACAATTGATGAACACGTCAAAAAGTTCTGCTTTGGGATCTTCTTTCGTCAACTCCTGCAGACTCTTGATGCTATTCAATATATCAATTCTCTCTATTGATAGGTAGTCTCTCTCTAAATACGATGTAAATCCATCCACTACATCTCGAAACTTATATTCACCCAACTTCCTTGGTGATGCATCATCTATCTCACGGATAAATTTGATACCATTCTGTTCCCTGTCAATATAGTCAGAGTAGATTATTTCTATCTGATGACGGGTTGACATTTGGGTCTGGCCTGTATTGTAGGTCAACATACGGTAAAGAATTCCGAACTTATTAATACCCGTGTAAAGTTCTACTCTCAGAGGAAAGTTCAGTAAATACTTCTCATCATCTACGAGATTCCCATATACTTCTTTTACCAAATCACGAATGGTGTATGATCTCTGTAGCCCATCCAGTATGATGATACTGTCCTTATTGTCCTGTATAACTTTGGTTACATCTTCGTTAGGCTTTATATCCTGGGCTAGAGCCAAAACGATTGCTGGCATAATACAGCCCTGCTTCAAATCTCCCTTCAACAAGCTATACACCGTTGATGACGACTTTACTCTACGCCTTTGGTACTCATTGTTTTTGAGAATGTTCTGTGAAATATCGTAATACTCACCTATTGTCATTTCTATCAAGTAGTTCTGACAACCTATCCTCCCGTCTATTATAGGATTTCCTAATACTCTCATATTGTATTGTTTATTTACATTTTATCTATTACTAGTACGCTTTCCCGTAATTTGGATATCTTTTTACTCTGTTGCGGGCTGGGCTTTAAGTCACGTGCTTTCCTTATTTCTCTCACTGTGAAACCCGCCCCCGTTGCAATGTCTGCAATGATATAGTCAACAGGAATCTCTACTCCGAAATAAGCAGAATTAGCAACATTAAAATATATTGTTCCACCAGTTCTTACCTTCCTGTAAAACTTTTCAAATAAGTTTTGCATATCATCAAAATAACCACATATCATATTCAATATGTCGGTATTCCATGTCGAAGCCTTACTGTTTTTCATTTGAGTAAGACAATCTCTTAGTCTGGCGTTCTCAATGGGTTCAATATCGGAATATTTTACCTGTACATGAGAGCGTATCGTACAACCTCGCAGTTTGCGAAGTTCCTCATGGCTATTTACAAGTTGAAGCACCTTTAGCTCCAGCATGTAAATATCCGTATAGTCGCGTGAGTTCAAATATGGAGGCGACGTGATAATCAGGTCTACTTTACCATCAGGAACCAGATCTATACGTTCCCTAACATCTCCAAGATAACAGATTTCAGAGTTCTGGACTAATGGTGTCTGCTTAGAAATAATTCGGATGTCTTCTGCAAAAACTGAATTCAAACGGTCGAGAAAGAAATCATGGATATCCTTCTTAGACAAGATTCTTGTTTCCCATCCTTTGCTATAAGATAGACATTTCCCGTTTCTAAACATATTGCTCGACTTCATAATTATTGAAGCCAAAGCAATCTTAAAAAGATTCTGGTAGTGTTTGTCATCTATAGAAGTACGTATCGCATTGCGTATTTCCAGAATACCATCAATCGCATTATCATGAAAATTCCATTTCTTCTTTCTCCCGGAATTCACCACTGTATCACCAAACGGTAACGGCTCAATGTCTCGGATGTTATTAGAGCTTCGTGACAATTTTTTTGAAACAAGTCCAACATAACGCATAAAAGATTCTTCATCGTATGTCCGTTCCATTTTAGCCTGTGCCAACAGATGCATAAAAGGACTCACATCAAACGAATAACATTGTATATCATGGTTTTGCATCTCCACTGGTGTGGTTCCGCTCCCACAAAAAGGCTCCAGTACGCACTGTGGCTTTTGTGGCTGTTCGTCCAAAATTGACTCTATAAACTCTTTAGAATAACCTTCCACGAAAGGATACCACCTGTGAACAAAAACATTCTTGTTCTTGTCGAATACCATAATGGAATGGTACTTTTGTGTATAGTCCGTTATAGTGTATTCCATTATAATACTATCTGGGAGTTGTATTTTTTACTCTAAAATCGTTTATCTTTTTAAATCTGTAGAAGAATGGCTTTAAATCCTCCTCCAAAACATTTACGCTAATCATCTGGTCATAATCAGTCGTAATATCATTTAATCGGGCATCAAACACAACCAAATAACCGTTTTTTATATTTGCATGTTCATCACTCTTTTGCTTAATGTAACCAACAGTCTGGTTTACCCATTCAGCTACTTTATGAGGGGTTGGGGAAAACTCAGTTCCAAGACCTTTGTCATCAGCTGAAATGCTCTTCCCAATCCATTTTATTTCAAGCAAATAGATTCCCGTTCCAAAATTATCCATTACACTGATATCGAGTCGATTTTCATCATCCTGAAAATCTTCTCTATTGATGATTGCCTGCATCTCACTCTTTAAATAGAAATACAAGTCATCACGAAACCTTGATTCGGGCTTATTAAATAGAAGGTAGCCATTCTCCTTCTTGAAAGATTTTTCATCTTTTTTTGCTATTTTAAGACTTTCATAGAGTATATTTAGCATCGACTTCGTTATGAAAAATTTCTCATAAGTATCTCTGCGTCTTAGATGTACTCTATAATCTTCAAGAACATTTTCAAGTTCATTTGCTTTTTTCTTTTTTATATAGGAATCCGCCTCCTCTTTTGTATAGAATATGTTGTTGCCGCCATCGATTCCTCCAACAAAATAGTTCACGTCTTGTCCGCTTGTAAACAGGAATATTACTATTCTATTCTTGGACAACTCTGTATAATAACGTCTGACTTCATTATTATTATGCGATGGTACACTATCGTCATTACTTAATATGCTGAAATCTTGTCCGATTTCAACATGATAATGTTTAATAAAAACAGGCTCTTTAAATAGAGCTGCAACCTTCTCATCCATATCTTCTGGAAGTCTGAGGAAGTCCGTCTCGCTTATTGTGAGACAATGATAATCATTGACTCTATAGTTATCAGATGCAGCCTTTAGTAAATTACGCAATAGAAGAAAGTTTGGAGAGTCTATAATTGTATTAGAAAGACGTTCTCCTATTTCATTGCTCTTTTGCTTTAGTTGGCTTTTAAATTCTTCGCCCCCAAAATCATAATTCATAGACTAACTCCCTATTATTTGACCAAAGACATAATCAAAATACAAATCAATATATTTTTTATCATCAACTTGATTGCTTATATTGATTGTCTCCTCAAATGCCTGTTTGAAACTTTGCAACTTCTTTACAGTCTCGCTCTCAATCGACATGTCAAGTTCTTTTGTGCTGTTCGATTTTATTGCATCATCAAAAGTAGGGTCGTTAATCACAAAACCAAATATTCGTTCTTCACCATATTTCCCTAATAACAATAACACCGATCGGATCCATTCTTTTTTATTCTTATCTACCATATCCAGGAGTTCTTCTCCCCGCACAAAAGAAATAAGACCTTCTTTTTCAGAAATCTCCCCATGGCTGAGTAAGGCGATTATGCTATTCGCAATAAGCTCGGAATAGGGGCCATTCATGTAAGCAGAAAAGTGCAAGTATCCAAACATGGGATTCTCGTTACCATGTATAAATGTATATAGTACCTTGGAAAGATATAATATACGCTGAAACGAGGGTTCTACGATGCTATTCCATCCCATCTCCTTTGCATAATAGGAAACAGAAAGAACATCCTCATTGGTATGGGCAAGTTTGACATCCATTATCTTATTCTGTTTTTATACTGTTTTTTATATCATTATATATTTTGAGCATCCTATCATTGGTGCTTTGTATAACTGACTTTTTTGCTATATCGGGCAATCCTATTAAGCCCACAAGACCTCGCATGTTTTCTATTAGGAAATTCACAAATGAGCTATTATTCAAATTTGACGTTATTATAATAGAATTAGGACGGTCTAAAAATTTCATGAAAACACGAGCCGCATTCTGTTCATACGAAATATCCAAACTGCTATCTGGTGTCTCAACGATATAGAATGCTGGTGTTGTATAAAAGAATGATAATATACTCATTCTGAAGGAGTGATCAATAAAAAAACGCTGAGACTCGGACAGTTCCTCCTCATAATAGCGGGTTACGCCATCTATTACAGGATAAAACCGACGTGTATCTCCCGAAACACTCTTATCAAAGGTAAGTTGACAAGATACCCCAAGATACTTTTCCGCATAAGAGGAGAATAGTTCCGAAAAACGTTTAACGTTGTTTTTGATCACATGTTCTATTTGCTTTGAATAACTTTCAGCCTTATTTTTTTCTTCTTCGCTCAATTTTTGATATTTTTCCTTTTCTAAAGAAAGTCGGTTGATTTCTGCCACAAATGGCTGTACGTCGCTATTCTGAGCACTTTCTTTAGAATTAGCATATTCCAAGTTTCTTAAATAAGTTGATTGTTTTCTCTTTTCAACATCATACTTGCGAAATTGTGCATCGAGTTCTTTTAACTCACACTCTAGCGTATGAATTTCATTTTTTTTATTTGCAATGAGAGTATACAACTGAGCAGAGCAATCCAATACCGATTTGTACGCTTCATTCAGTTCCTTATCATCTTTTGAATCCATCTCTTTTTCACAAACAAAGCAGGAGCCTGGAGCTGAATTGACCCGTTCAGTGAGTGTTGTATCTTCACGACTGCACATTGGGCAAATATGATTAACTCTAATATTTTGCTCAAATATATGATACATAGGATGTAAGCCTTCCCACATCTTTGAAATTCTCAAATCCTCAATTCTAGCCTTCTCTCTTTCAATTTCTGAAACTTCCGCACCAGCCTTGTTGATGTCGTTTTGCAAAATATTGATTCTGCTTTCAATTGTTGTCCTTTTATTTTGCACCTCATCAAGCTTTGCATTTAAAATTTCTATATTATCCTTGATCTTTAGCAACTCCAATGGCGAGTCGGGCTGATCCTTTTTCGAGTGTATCCCGGATAACACATTATTAATTGCACGCATATCCTCAGAGCGATGACGCGAGATACTGTTGTAATACTTTGCTTGTCTTTCTGCTTCTTGGCGTTGTTTATCCAAAATAGGATCATTAAAGTATTTATTGAAAAGCTCGGTTTGCACATCAGGTGATACTGAGTCATCATTCCATAGAATAGTTTTATGATCCTCACCAAAAAACAATACATTGTTAACAAAGAATATCAGGTCATCAAATGACAACTTTGAATACTTTTCTACTTCCTCCTCATACTTGAAAAGAAGAGTATTCTTTTTTTCTTCTATGGATAATTGTTCGTATTTGTTTTGATTGACTATATCTCCACTAATAACCTTATTATTAATTTTCAGGTTCATAATGGTTATATCTTTCAATCCTCGTTCAACATCAAATACAGTCCCATTCAACTTAAAAGACAATCTAACCGCGGGATTGCCGTCAACGAGAATAGAAGGATCCATTCTGCTACTATAGTATTTATCCGGATATTGTATTCTCTTTTCTATGCTTCTATCTTTGTATGTACGAGTATAATCATACTGCCGCTTATAATTTCCAATTATGGCATAACGTATGATATTGACAAAGGTTGTTTTACCCATACCATTTCCACCCAAGATAAGATTGATACCTTTTACAAAATCATAGGTATAGTCCAATCCGTTGGGGTATAAAGTATAGTTTTTTATTCTTATACTTAGTAATTCTGGCAGATATATTTGTCTACTCATAACAAAGAACCTCTATTTAATCTTGCAAAAATAACTTATTTCTATCTAAATCTTTACCTTTCCTTGCATTAATTGCAAAACTTTAACGATTACCCCGCGTGTTTAGTATTCGTTACCGTTCTAGTTAACGTTGTTTCAGCAAATCCCTCGTCATCTTCTCAAAACACCGACCTTTCTCTTTCAGATAACCCATATTGAATATGTCCTCCTCAACCTCCTTTTCCCGATACCCAAGCAGTTTGGCTATCTTTTTGATTTCCTACTGTCAGCATTCGGTCCTTTGGGGTGTTTGTCACTGCGATACAAGATGAAGTCTGCATCGAAGATTCCCTCTGGAAGATACACCTCATAACCTCCACCCTCTTTGTCTTTAATGCTCACTCCGTTATAGAAGTAGAACCAGTCCTTTTGTCCGTACAGCGACTTCTGCATACTGCGGATATCGGTCTGCACGGCAAGAGGTTTTTCTTCCATCGGGTATAGCCTCACCCCCAGCATCATCAGTCCGCGTGGCACCTCTCCGTATTTCTTCGTATTATTCCAGGGTCTCTTCATAACTCCTACTTTCCTCTACCCTTTTTCACCACCCCCGCCTTCTTCATCGAAAGCTCTTTCTGTGCCAGTGCCCGCTTTTCCTCGGTTGTGATGATGCCGGTGATGGCATGCACCAACTGAAAAATCGTGGTGACGGATTCCTCTGTAGGGCATCCCCTGTCACGCTTGTTCGCATAGATTCTGCAGGCACGGTCAAAAGCGGTCTGGAGGTTCTTGAGCAACACGTCGAACAGTTCTTCTGTTATCTCCTTTGCATCAGGATCATAGCTTATACCGTAAGGCTTCAGCAGTTCGTTCAACGCCTTCGCATATTCGGTACGGGGCATGGCAGAGCCTTGGTGGTCTTTGAAATGCAAGATAAACCAATACTCTATCGCCTGATTTGAATAAGCCACCTGATACCCTTTGTCGTTTGCCTCACGTATGGCCTGCTCGAAATCATTGAAACTGTCTTTGTCGAAGGCCACCCATATCTCGTCAAACGGCACGCCTTGCTTCCGTTCCTCATCAGCACGGACACTCTCAACATCGTTCACCAGTTTTCTAGTGCCCTCTCCCAAGCCTTTGGCCACAACCTTTACCCCGGGAACCCTGAACTTGTCGAAATAGGACGGCTCTGTATTGACGCCTTCCCCGACAATCAGAATTCGCTTATGGATATCCTGCTGACCAGCATTAGCCCTGCTCAACTCCGGTGCCTGGCTCCGCTTTTCCTTACGTGCCCTACGCAGCTGCTCGCGCTCATTTCGTTTGCTCGTCATGCCTTGCCTCCTTTTTCCTCCAACACATTCTCCATAAAATGGTTCAGATAAGGCACGCCTCCAAAGCGTCCTTCGCGGAACAGTTCGTCAAGAGGTCGCTTCGAATCTGTCTTGAAATCCAGGACCGATTTCAGCGTCGCCTCCCCAAACCTGTCCTTTTCCGTTATCCAGATCTGGTCGGGCAAGAAGTTCGACAGATTGCTATTTATCAGATCGCGGTTATGGGTGTTGATAATAAGCTGAGCACCGTATTTGTTCGTCGTTCTTGATGAAAACAGCGCAACAATCGCAGACAGCAAATCGGAATGGAGACCATTGTCAATCTCGTCCACAAACAAGACCTTACCGTTCTGCAACGTGTCAATGATGGGTGCCGACAAAGCAAACATCCGATAAGTGCCATACGACTCCTCCCGCTCCAGCATAAACGCAGCCTTACCGTGCGACAAGCCATTATGGTCAAAGGTCTTATGAAGCACACTGACACCGTCAACCATTCTCGGAATCTGCCCCCTCACATTCTTCATCCTGGCCTTTACCTCATCAGGCAACAGTTCTGCATCCGTCTCACGGACAAACATATCCTCAATATTGAAATCAGCCGTTTGCATAAACGTCAGAATCTGGCTCTTCATCTGGGTATTCAGTTTTTCCAATGAAAAGCCCGCAAAGTGATTGGTGGAGGCAGACAATACATTACAGCCCGCAAACCACCCTACGATTTTTCGGGAAAACGGATCATTCCATACGGCAAGCGTGGCCAGGAACAGCGTATCGTCACGCACCATCTTCGCATTGATCAGATTGTCGGCTATGTTGGAACGGATATACGTGGCATGATACGTTAGTTCAGCCTCATCTCTATATAACACGCAACGCTCTTCGTTTTTCTTTCTGTATAGCCATTCAGCCAAAACTCTCTCACCGTCAATCTCGAAGCCATAGCGGTATTGGATGCCCTCTATGACGAAGACAATCTCAAAGCTGCTGGATTTCTCATCCATATCCTCGGCCAATGCGAATGGAGCATAGTCCTTTTTCCAATTATATTTATTGTCGTTAGCCAGTTCAAATACCATGTCAGACATGAACTTAAATGCCTGAAACAGTTTCGTCTTGCCACTGGCGTTGGCACCAAAGACCACCGCTGTCTTCAACACATCATACGCCGGGAAATGCATCAGCGTCCCAGCAGGATGATTCAAATCCGCTGCAACCATGCTGAGCGTCGTCTCACCCCGAAAGCATTTATAGTTATTGAATGTAAATTGAATCAGCATATTATCACATTTAAACTATCTTGCAAAGATAACGATTCTCCTCCGCACTTATTGCATTCGTTTGCAACATTTACAAATCTTTAACCCTGAACCATTCACCTCGAACCAAAAGTCACGCCACCAGCGAAATGCAAAAATCAAAAAAACGTTTGAAGAAATATTTATACATAATAAAAACTTATTATTCATCCAATATCTTCCACCCCTTCACCTTCATCTCCTGAAAATTCAATATCGGAAGCGGAGTGTCATCTCTCCGCAAATACGATGTGGGTATCACTTCCGATGTCAGTTATAGTTAATTGCGAAAAGATTGTATTTACAATTGTCCTTTCAGCTCTTCAAGTTCTTTGGTGTATTTCTTCAAGCTATCAAGCTTCTGACTTTCTACATGCTGGATATCTCCACCATGCATTATAAGATTCCGCAAACGAGTCAGTCCAAACATCTCATCAACATCACGTGCATCCAGAAGCCGTCGATACTTCAATTCTTTGAGCATTTCTGTAACCGTAGGCTGCTTGTCACCTTGTTGCACGTAGAAAATAGGAAGTGCTCGCAAAGCCTTCTCCATTTCTATAAATGCCATCAGGTAGTCTTTCACATCCACATCGCCTTCCCGCTCTAAGTCAGACAACTGTTTTACAGTCTTTGAGAAAAAATCAGGACTCGCCACTTTGATAATAAAGCAGAGTGAGTATATCAAAGTTATCACATTCAACGACAAGATGATTCCAGCTACTGCCAGATAAGGTGAGAACCATCCATCAAAAGAGAATGTCAAACCCTCTTGTATAGGGTTCAGAGCCAAAAGCACCAAATCTGCAATGATTGACACACCACTTAGCTGAAAAAGCAATTTCATATCAGAGTGAATCTGTCTTTTCATGGCCATAAGAATGTCCTCGCTCGTCGCATCTTGCCTCATCTCCTTGTCTATAGCCCCAACGATAAAGGCGACGCCTGCAAATATCAATCCCACTAAGGCAGCAAGGGCTTGTGGTGCTGTTGAAAACAACCAGTCTAATGCATTCCTATCCATAAACTATACTAGAATAGACTGAAACAATTACATTCTTTAACCTGCTATATTGTCCCACCTCAAACTCATCAACCTCAAGTCATTCTTCTTCGTCTCCACCGGCTGGAAGTACAGGATATCTTTCACACCGCAGCCTTTTTCAGACATTTTACCAAATGACCATCATGCTCTTCATCTGCAACCACAACGAGCCCCTCTGACACCAGCGCATCAAGCATCCTTAAAGAACTGCTAAAATGAAATCGTTTGTGGCCTAAAATCGAATATACAAAATAATCTTTTCCAACATATCCGTCACCATAACTTTCCGCCCACAACAGTGCCGTCTCAAGTTCCTGCATGAATCTCTCTTTACTTACATCTCTAAGGTATGAATAGTTATTGTCCCGTTCCATCGGTTCCTGCCTCTGGCTCGCTTCAATAGTCGTATCACAACCTTCTGCAGCTGAAGCATTCACATCAGCATCTTCGTTGTCATTGTGATTTCCTCCATCTTGTTGTGCACTTGCATCCGCCTGTTCTCCGTGATTATCAACCGACGTTGTAGGCACATCCTCTACCGGTTCTGTCAGAGCATCTTCTGTAGAATCATCACTTTCCGACGAATCCACCTCTGCGACAGCCTCAAACGAAAGTGTTGTGAAATCACGTGCATTGAAGATATAAAGCATATGCCCGGTGTTGATGTACGTGTCAACAATATAGTGGTTGAACGGTTTTCCGTCTGGTTTTATCCAATCCGATTTGGTGACATCATTTGTAAGATAGACAACATCCTGATTTTTATTCTTCATATATGACAACAGTTCGTGATAGATGAAAAAATCACCCAACGGATCACGTCCTTCCTTTAACTTTTTCCTGTCGCCACACCCGGGAAAGGTGTACAAGTCCTTCTTATTGATATCTTGTTTGTTCTGGTTAAACTCGTCCATTAGGGCATCATATCTCTCCCGCAGGAATGTTTCTTCCTCGACCGATAGTTTTTCCAAGATAGTAGTTTTGCTAAGTGCGGCCAGAACAGGGTCGTTAAGTTCATAGACTGCTTTCCCTAAAGAGTCTGCCACTCCTTTCTTCACACTTTCAGCAAGAGGAGCGAACTTCTGTTCCAGTTCATTAACGAAGGTCTCTTCAAACTTGTGTTGCTCCAGAAATTCTCTTACATCCTTCAATAGATTTGGGACATCACTCATATCGTTCAAAACAATAGGTCTGTTCCCATTTGACTTCAGTTGACTTAATGCTGTATCGAAAGTCTGTTTGAGAGAATCTTGTATCTTCTTTGGAAAGCCCTCCACCTCTTTCAATGTTTTTACAAAACTTTGGATAGCACTTATCCTATGCCGCATATATTCTGTTTGGACTTGTGAGGTAATGATGATGCGATGCGCATTCTCATTGATAAACTTTAGGAAAGCATTTCTCTCCTTGAATGAAATGCTATAGAGCTCTAAGAGCACATTAGTATCTATAGCAATAGGAATACTCGACTTGTAGAGTTCCTTTTGCTGTTTCTTATGATCCTCATAGTATGCAAAAGCATTCTGTGTCCCTGAGATGCTCGGGTAATGACAATGAAAACAGAAGCTTTCGCCAATCACCGTTTTTGTCTGCTCTGCTACGGGCTGTGTTATCTGTTCAGTGTTCATCTCTCAAGAAAGCTTTAATTTCGTTATTTTCTGCTATCATGTTACGCCATGCAGCAGGCGAGCTAACCTCAGACACAAAGATTCTATCTATGTCAAACGGAGCGTTTTTAATCGCATCTCGAATGACAGTCGCACTGTCTACCGAAGCAAGCATATAAGCATGCTCTGATAGTCTCAAAGTATAGCCGATGGTCTCCAATAATGCAGTAATATCGGAAGTCAAATCCTCGACATCATTCATTATATATTCCAAGACTATGATATATGTTTTTCTCATATTGCTAAATTCTATTTCGCATTATAATTTGTAATTGACTTTAACGATCTTTCCACACTTCCCCCATCTTTCAAACCTTTTCAGAGCCTGATAGAGAGAGTCATAATTCCTGCCTGGCATGCAGAGATCATAGCTTATAATATAACAATGTGACTCGTTCATTATATTGAAAAATCAAGACTCCTTATCTTTGAGTCGGTTTTCTTCGTTCTTCGCTTAAGTTAATGTTATCGTTTGCGTTATCGTTTGCGTTCTGAAGCCATCGCTTCCAATATCCCAATCAACTTATCTGCGCGTTGTTCGGTGTTGTCAACAATCCAATGAGCTCATCTATTTTATTGTTAATAAGTAATGATGACCTTGTGGTTGTCTCACCTTCATATTTCATAATAGTATCTGCAATGCTCTCAGCAGAATAAGGATTAAAAGTAGCAGATGGTTTGCATATAGAATGTATAAAAGGCAGATCGGAACCTATCACATCACAACCAGCTGTTATTGCCTCTATAATCCCCAAGCCAAGGCTTTCATTATGCGAGGGATAGACGATTGCTTTTGACTGCTGATAAAGTTCAAGTACTTTGTCAAAAGGCACAAAGCCATGATTCACAACCTTTACTCCCTCTTGTTGTGCTTGAATAATCTTCTCAACAAATGAAGTCACTGTTTTTGGAACAGTCAGATGCAGTGTTTTGTCTATACCGCGCTTATGCAAGATCCTCCAGGCCTCCAAAAGTTCCTCATGTCCCTTCGCGCCAGTATAATTAGAGATATACACATAATCAACTCCGTGCTTTACATTCTTCAGCTCAAGCAAATCATCTGACAGTTCATAAAAAGGCATTAACTTTACTCGTTCTGGTTTCTCGTTCAGATGTTTTATCAGCTCATTTGCTGTATTGGAGGTTTGCACCAACCAATAATCTGTATTCTTTTTATAGTGTCTGAATACTTCACGCTTAAGCCATGACTTAAATCTTTTTTTTAGATTCTGTGTTTCTGCCAATGTCAACAGATTTATATTGTGAAAGTATGTATATACTGGCACATCCATCTTGATTGGTGTAGGAATATTACCAAAACAAAGAACCGATACAAAAACATTTCTATGCTGCAAATAGAACCGCCGACGATTCCTCATTGAGGCGTCCATATATTCCACATGCTGACAAGCATCAAACTTACCCTTGCACCTTGAATCAGCGAGCAGATAATATTTCGCATCACTCTGTTGCAGTTCTGATATAAGGTACTCCAGCAATCGCAGCCCACCGCTATTGTTGATATATAGTGAATCAATTAGTATCATCACATTTATTTTATTGCTCCCCAAGAGACACTGCCCCATCTTTCAATCACTTCGCCACAGAACAAGGTCCCTCTTTGATACTTGTTTCCCTACCAGCTTTCAAATCTTCAATCAATTGCAATAGACTCTTTGCTGCATTTGCCGGGCTCCACAATTTCACCATTGACTCTCGCCCCGCTTTTGATATTCGCTTACAAGCATCGGGATTATCCAACAAATATTTCACCTGTTCATAGAGTGAGTCCAAATCGCAAGAACGGAATATCATACCTGTTTCTTTGTGTTTAACTAAATATGGTGTACTCCCAATAGCATCACTTGCCACCAATACACAACCATTAGACATAGATTCGTTTGCTACGGCTCCCCATCCCTCGTTTTTATCAGATGTAAAAAGGAATATGCTATGTTTCTTCATGGCTTCTAATATTTGGTCATTTGGGAGATTTCCACAGAAATGCACAACATCAGAAACATTTAACCTCTCTGCAAGCTTTTTTGTACTCTCTAATTCATCTCCACTACCAAACATATCCAACACAAATTTATACCCGTCTGCCTTTAATCTTGCTGCCAACTGTACGGGGAGTTCAGGGTGCTTCAACTTCAGAAATCTTGCACACCACATTAGTGGTGTAATTTCTGAAGTTGAAGCACCCTGTTCGTGCGCTTCAACTTCAAAATCATTATCCACTTTTGTGAAATATCCCCACTTATAACATTTGTTGTTGAAAGTACCCATATTATAATGATCACCTGCACAGAAAGATGAACAACAAAGCTTATATAATGGCATATTACGCCATCCGTTGAGATAATATGCCGTCAACCACTTCCACAAACGAGGAGACGCGAAACTCATTATTCCTCGTTTCAGCCAACGCTCACCCATATCAAAAGAGAGTAGTCCTAGTTTCATTCGTTCTTTTTGATATGGTAATGCATCAACCCCAGAGAATATACAACACTTTGCCGTACGCGCTAATTCCATCGCTTTGGCATTAGCCTCTGGAGATGCCCAAGCTCTGATTAGATATGGCCTACCGCTATAGTCTTCAGTCCCACCCTTCGTGTCGCCAAGATTTGTAAGCTCAACAAATGCGAACTCATGGTGTGTAATCTCCCACAATTCATCAGCAACTGGGGCTTGGTGCTGATTCAATACAACTGAATATATAACAATTTTCATTTTCTTACGCCCGTTTCAAGTTTTTCCATTGTTTCGTTCCATACATCCGTATTATAACGCCTGGCAACTTCTTCTCCCTGATTGACATAAATCATTAGCATTGCTTCTGGCATTGACACAATAGTCTTCAATTGCTTTTTCATTGTATCTTTATCGGAGGCAATCTCAAAGTAATTTATCCCCTCTATCTGTTTATACTTAATTGTTGATACAACAGCCCTGTTATATAGCAAAGATTCTATTATTTTTGAAGGAAAGTTGCACATATTTTCAGGATAGTTCTTATCGCGAGTACTGAGAACAAAGGTTACATGCTGAAGCAGTTTCTTATATTCTTCAAAGTCAACTTTTCCATGATAAATAATGTTTTCATATCGATTGGAATAATTTTTCAATTTTACCTCATTCTCTCTAGCGAAGCCTGTTATGTGTAATATGCAATCAGGTAATTCTGAGAACACATCAAGGATTAGTGAAATTTGGGAAATATTTTCTGAAAGAACTCCAGAAAGTAAGAATTCTTTGTTTGTCTTTTCTATTAGTGACGCTTTAGTTTCTTTGGGCGTTACTCCTGGTAATATCGCACTATTACTACAAGTAAATAAATCAGAATAAGACAATCTTATTATTGCATGAGCCCTGTTTATAAGCATAAGTATCATATTCTGCATAGAGATTTTCTTTTTCGATGGTGTAAAATCCAAAACTATGACATTTCTTTTAACGCCTTTCTTAAACAACATACATAGTATGTAAATTACCGCTGATATAGTCGTTAGATTATAAAACCAAACACTGGCATTCTTGGGAAGTTTCTTGTACAAAAGCACCTGTTCTATTAATGCTGACAACTTTACAAACAAGCCCCCCTTCTTCCTCAACTTATTTAGGTATATCAGTTCAAATCGCCTGTCTTTAAGTATAGAGAAAGGTATTTCGCCCGATATATTAGTACCTGCAATGCTAAATACCTTATCAAATCCACCACCGCTAACTAGATTAAGAGAAAAATTAGATGCTGCGGGAGAAACCTTATTCTTTATGAGTAGCTCCTTCGGCAATATATGTGCAATAAATATCCGTTTCATACATAGTTTTTTTAGTGACAACAAATATCATTTCGTACTATATAGTACATATGACAAATTAATTATTTTAAGTGCATTTATTATTAAAATAGTCACGCATATTTTTCGAGTCTTGCATCTTCAAGGAAAAAGCCTAATGTTATAAACAATGATAATTGCACAGCCCCACTCGCACCATTTGGAGATACGCAACAAATAAACAGATATGCCACACAAAAGGCTAAATACATGTATTTTTTTTCTGCAGCTCTTTTTCTATATTTCCATATAAAAGATACAGGAATTATCAGAGACCAGATTCCCAAAAACCAACCAATATCAATAATCCTCGCAAAAAAAGTATTTTCATAATGAGTACTTTGCTCTTCCCCTGCAGCTACCTTACCTGCAGTTTGTCCGACGCCATCTCCAATTAAGGCACGGCTTGGAGTAACTTCCGAGACACACACCTGAAATCCTTTTTTCCAAGTCAGATTTCGTTTATCCTCTCTTATTGCATCTGCATTATACCGATCCTCAATTCCTTGATTTGCAGAAATATAGCGTTGTAACGTTGGAAATAGAAAGAAAGCAGTCACTGCGACACAGGCTATAACTACAATAGAAGTACCACCTCGTTTTAGCATACCAAAGATACCCGCAAGAAATACAACAATTAGAGCTACTAATGTTTGACGTGAGCCACAAAACAAAGAGCCAAAAATAAAGAATCCTGCAAGACCAAATAATACATATCTAAGTATAAGAGATTTTGTGCTTTGCGCCTCAAAGAGACAGCACATTAGACATAGACAATAGTATATAGAAAAAATAGTAGGTGCTGTAGATAGAAAACAAAAACGACCAGCCTCAAAAGCGCCGCCTTCCTGAGTAACTTCCAACAAGAACATTGAAGTAAACATACCTCCTGATAAAAAATCAGTAAAAATACCTAAACTTAAGAATGTTCCCAAAATTATAAAACAAAAATTCAATTTACTTCGGCTCCAACCTATCCGACGTGCCAAAAAAGGGAATATGAGATAAGGTATACCTGAAAAATATACATACCAAGCAAAGCCTATACGTGCAGGATTGAAATAATGGAATATTAATGTTAAAAACGACAATATGACCACGAATCCAAATATTGTTTTATACTTGCTCAGAATCATCTTAATATATGGGTGCTTTGCCCCCGCTTGACTCATGATTGATGATAATATAATTAGTCCTATAACCAATAAAAACTGTCTCCACATCGGGAAATGAATACGAGTTCCGACCCACGTAAAAAAAGCATCATTTGCCATCATCACAATAGCTAATAGCAAAAAATATAACTTGTATTTTTGTTTCATTTTTTCTTATAAATCAATTTTAAAAAAAATGGATCAACAAACAGGACAAGAAGCCTTATAAAACTAGCAAGATCAAAGGTCGATGTAAACAAATATTTTATAATTCTCTTTCTTTCTTTTCTTAGCTGGCGGAATGCGATTTTGGCATCCTCTTTGTATTTATAATTTTGCGTTGCTTGAAAAACCAACATATTCCCATTAAGTAATCTGACATCCGGGTTATTTTCTATCATTAATGTATCAATATGCTCAAGCCCCGAAATAACACCATAGAAATTCTTTAACGTATGACAAGCAGTAATCGAACCTTCTCGCTTTTGAAGATAATAGTACAAAGGCTTGTCTATATAAAACACTTTGTCTGTGGCATTCATAACATCAAGGAAAAATGGGTTGTCTTCATGAATAATATTATTTATAAACTGAATATTATTTTTTTTTAGGAAAGTTCTCTTGTATGCCTTCTTTTGTGCTGGTATTATACAAAACTGACGCCGACCAAGCGTCGCATGTAAAAAAGTGTTACGAGAGTACACTCCTTTGTGCAAACCAACCAAATTCGTTTTATAATCATCTTCCGAATAATAATAGTACATCGGAAATACAACTACATCGTAATTACCACAATTCTCTTTTAGGCAAGCGAGCGCATCTTGTGTGTACCAATCATCTCCATCCAAGAATAAAACATAGTCACCTTTAGCCAATGACAATCCCATATTACGGGTATCTGAAAGACCAGCGTTAGGTTTATCAATAATCCTTAGATTTGGCTGATAACTATATTTATTAATAAACGCAAGGGTGTTGTCTGTTGAGCCATCATTGATTGCTATGATTTCGTATTCATCCAAAGAAATGGATTCTTGATGGATACAACTTTCCAAGGCTCTACAGACGAGGCCCCCTAAATTGTAACATGCTATAATGATACTGAATTTCATACATTGTTATTTTAGACCCACCACGCCTCAGTTTGGTGATTTACTCTTTTGTCCAACGGAGGTAATTGCATATAATTACCATAATGCTGTGTGAGATATTCATCATAATATTTTAAAATAGAAAATTCCCGCCCCTCAAATTCCGCTGTCGAATAATTATCATAAATTTTACGTTCATAAACCTCGGTCATATAGTACCTCCCAGTAACTGTGGCACCACATTCACATCTGTTATAATCATACTTTGATATAAGCTTATCAAGCAGCCAACCCCATACATGATAAGGCAACAGGCATCCCACAATTTTCTTCATAATGAAGTCTGGATGTTTGGAAACGGACCAAGGTCTATTACGAAACATGAGGAACTGTGCAAAATACATAGAAAAGTATATAAAACGCCGGCACTTTTTCATGTTAGAAGGGACTCCATCTATAGGAAAAATATCAATATATATTCCAGTCTTATTAAAAGGAGCTTCACCCTCTCTAACTCGAGTTCGAATATTATGGACCTTTAAGAATGGTACAGTTACATCAAAATCCTTATTCTTTGTTGCATAGATGCATTTATAATCAGGATGATATGAGTCAAAGTGTTTGCGGAAATAATTATAATCACTTCTCGGCATCATCAAATCGAGGTCATCGTCCCATGGGATAAAACCTTTATGCCGTATTGCACCAAGGAATGTTCCGCCCCCAAGTGAATAATTAAGGCAATGTTCTTTACAAAACTCATCAATGGATATCAGCATTTCCAATAAAACTTTGCGGAACTCTTCTTGCGTAAGATATTTCTTATCAGTATTATCCATTTATACTATTTATTAATCTGTCAAACATTTCTTTGAAACCATATTTAGGACTCCATCCCAACGCCTGCAACTTGTCGGCACTTAGGTTCAGCTTGGTCACAGGTGCATAACCCATATCATCGTGCAAATCTAACACAACTTTGCAGTTCGGATTGAACTCTGAACAAAGGAACTCAGCCATATGTCGTATGGAAATGTAGGTCTTTTCATTCGCTACATTATAGGCTTCGCCTGCTTCACCCTTCAACAGGATATATAGGATTGCCGATATGCAGTCCGTAGTGTAGCAGTAAGGCTTTGCAGATTCGCCTGTGGTATGTAGTACGATGTCTTTACCAGCGATAATGCTACGGGCAAACTGTGCAAACACCCGATTGTCATCAGGCGAAACACCTGCACCAAAGGTTTGAGTTAGTCTGGCAATCATGGAATTCACACCGTATTCCTTGGCGTATGCAGCACACAGATACTCTGCTGCACGCTTGCCTAATGGATAGGAACTACGAGGATCAGTACCGTCAACATATCCCAACTTATCTTCAGTAATGATGCTGTCATCAAAGTTCTGGCCGTAATACTCCAGAGATGACACATAGACAACACCCTTGGAGTTTGCTTTTCTAGCATACTCCAAGATGGCCTTTGTCGTGTCTATAGCCAGCAGGTAAGTCTCTACGGGATGCTCGGTCATATACTTGCCTGCCGTCGGGCTCGCACAATGAACAATGTATTGAAAACAATCGTCTGTACATAAACCATTGAGGTATGCCAACAAGTCACATTCAACAAAACGGACTTTGTCAAATGCCTCTTCATACATGGATTTGGCTTTCTCTATGTTGCGAACGGGGCAGGTAATCTCTATCCCTTTGTTCAATGCCAACAGGCAATGAACCAGAGTAGATCCTATCAAACCCGTTGCTCCCGTTATCATGAAACGAGCACCTGCCAGAGAGTCTGACAAAACAAAGGATTCAGCAAATGTCCGAATATCTTCTTGTTGTATCTTATTCATTCAATAAATTCCGAAAATCTGTTGGTTTTCATGCACTTCTGTCATTGCGCGGAAGACAAAGTAATCTGTAGGTGTGGTAATCTTGATATTCTCCACTGGTCCTTCCACAATGCCAAGCTTGTAGCCGAACGCACTCATCATGGAGCAGGAGTCAATGAAGGCGATGTTATCGCCCTCTATGTTCTGTCGGTGTACCTTCAGGATATCCTTTAGATAGAAGCTCTGTGGCGCACGAGCCAGCATACAGTTGGCTCGGTTCGGGATGCTCAACATACCATCCTCTTGCTTTACGACAAAGGTCTCTGTGGCGGGAACTACGGTGATGCAACTACCAACCTCTTTCACCTTTTTAATGTTATCAGTGATGGTCTCTTCTGTGATGAGAGGACGCACACCATCGTGAATCAGCACAATGGCATCTTTGTCATCACCCGCATATTCCTCAGCGGCAAACAGGCCCTTAAGAGTTGATTCCTGAGCTGTGGCACCGCCAGGGATTATCTTGACAACCTTATTAATTTCAAATTTTTTCAGCATCTTCTGGAGGAACGGTATCCAGCTCTCGATACACACGACCACGATACCATCTATCTGAGGATGGTTGTCGAAGAGTTCCAGAGTATAGATGATGATGGGTTTCCCGTTCAAATCGAGGAATTGCTTGGGTCTGGATTTTGTATTCATCCTTAAGCCCGACCCACCGGCGAATATTACTGCTATGTTCATACTATGTTAGCTTAATATTTTTTTTACTTTCTCGATAATTCTATTAAAATAATAATAGAACAAATGGCTCTTATATTCCTTGTCAATCATCGTCAAATAGTTAGCAACCATTTCGCGTTCTTGGTCAGAATACGAGTCTCTTGTTCCAAAGCCATATACTTTTGAATAATAGTTATTTAGCCAATCGCGTGTCCAGCCCAATTCCCAGAATCTAGCAATACCACCGAATCGTAACATCACTTTATCATGTATACACTTTAATGCATCAACGCGGCTTTCAATATTGTTGAAGATGAAAGATAACGACCCTTCTCTAACACAATAGACATAAGGCGCTACCGGTATTAGACAAATCTTATTAACATTTGAAATAAAGTCAATGAAAAACAATTTGTCTTCATGTGATTTAAATCGTTTATCGAATCTGACGTTAAAGCACTCAATGATTTCTCGTTTATATATCTTATTGCAGACAAAGCCACCCATATATAGGCTATCCAGCATTGCAAGACCTTTGGTTCTGCTATACACCCTATAAGCAGATATTGTTTTATCAACCTCTCGCCCATCATCATATAAAGTTTTGAATCCGGTACAGTAAATGCTGTAATAAGCATTATCTTTACCTATATATTTTGCGCAATTCTCCAAGGAACCATCAATATAGTAATCGTCTGGATCGCAGAACATCACATAAAGGCCCTTTGCGGCATCAAGCCCCTTACTCCTAGCTTCTGCTACTCCTGCATTCGATTGGTGAATAACCCTAAAGCGAGAATCTATCTTTGTATATCTATCGCAAATATTACCACTATTATCATGGCTACCGTCATCAATCATAATAACCTCGTAGTCATCAAATGATTGACATCTAATAGATTCAAGGCACCGGTCGAGATACTTTTCTACATTATATATAGGGATAATTATTGACAAAAGAGGAGACTTTATTTCCATAGGTAGTTATTTTAGATTGTATACCAAAAAGGCTAGTGATGCTTCTTTCAAAGCGAGCTTCTTATTATTAATCCCAGTCCAATCAATTGGCATCTGGAAATCCACTCTCTCGTAGTTTTCTATATCAATCAGTCGATCTTCGAGTCCAAATAAACCAAGAAGAGATTCAAACCTAGCCATTCCTCGCTCCTTATTACCGATTACCCAAAACGGTTTGTTGAAAATAATACTAAATACTGCCCCATGAAATGAATCTGTTAGAACCATCTTGGCATCCAAAAAACCTCTTAACCACTTGGTTGTAGGGGGATATACGCTATCTTCAAAATGACCGATTCGATAACATTTTTCATATCCCTTGAAATTGCAGCTATATGATTTCATTTGGTATTTGCTCGCAATTTCTTTTATCAAAGTCATTTTAGATGTTGCTGAATCCAATATGTAATAATACAAAGAGCCATCAGATATCGGTTCATGTTCTTTATTGATGATTTCAATATAATCTTCCTTTTCAAGAAGGAACGTTGGATCTAAAACATGATATGCTTCTACCCCAAGGTAATCTTTGCATAAAGAAACCCCTGATGACTCTCGTACACTTATAGCATCAAATAGTTTCGCTAATCTGGAGCATTTATATGTTTGTTCTTCTGTGAATTCCCATTTGTTCACTCCAAAAGAGGCGGCATAGGCTAATTTTTTTAGATTATCTTCCTCTGCAAAATCAAAGAAATAATTATAGATATTGGGCGATATAGCAGGACGCCAAACTTGATCACTACCTACTATCAAACAATCAAAGTTTGCGGAACGATAATAGTCTATCAACTGTTTATCAGTATAAAGAGTAGGACTTATTGTATAATACTTTGCCAAAAACTCTTTTGCATTTCTCCAAAGCAAATGAAGTTTAGTCCTTGGCACCATTAGATATGCGGGTCTTCCAACCAATACCTTTATATAGTATTTAATAAAATCTAAAGCTTTTGATACTCTACTTTGAGGAATATCTACAGGATTCTCATACTGAGAGTATTCTCTATTAATTATAATCGCATCATGCCCCATTTTCTGCAAGGTGGTCTGCAACGCATACGCCTGTAAAAGACCACCATAGTTGGCATGTAATGGCTGTGTTAATATCCCTATCTTCATTATTTGAAAAGAGTAGAAAACAATAATTTCAACTTTATCTTTACACGTACATGTAATGGCACATAATCAATTAATCTTATCAATTCTGTTAGTTCTTTGTTCTTTGATATGAGTTTAAAGCATTTAGATCTTACTTTTGGTTCTGATACTGATTTGTAATACGCAGAGTTTCCAGCAATCCCTTCCTCTAAAGATACGCTATAAAGAGACACGTTTAGCGGACGAATGAAAGAATCTCCCTTTAGGGTGTTTATTAGCAGCAATCCCACGCCTCGCTTATCATCTAATTCTGGATGCGAGTTCTCTATGCCCCAGAAGTCAGCTAGCGTAATATCACTATGACTCTTGCCACCTTTTACTGGACACTGATAACATGAGGGACGTAAAATCAAATTACTGAGGAATAACCTCAGGTATGGATCTTCTTTATGTATATGTGAGAGCGAAACTGAATTTTTCTTGCCATCGGCCGTAGCCTCGGCAAGGGTGAGAGTGAAACTGAATTTTTGCCAACCTAACTTCTTGTCTCTAAACGAGATACTCTCTATCTCAATTCCGCCGTCCTCTTCGAGAGTATCTCGTTCTGAGACTGAAAGATTATGGTGAAGTGAAACTGTATTTTTGCCCTTACGGGCATTCTGTTTTATTTCTTCAAGGTATTTTTTCCAAACAGCAGGCGATGGCACCCCATGACAAATAATATCAACTGTAAGCAAATCGTCATAGTCCTTTCTTAAGAATTTTTTCAAGCCAGCAATTTGGCAAGGAGTCCCCGAAAAAAGAACTTTCCGTCCAGAAATCAGAAAGGTTTTAACATTCTGGTAAGTGCTTCCAAGATAACTCTGAACATATTTTGAACCAATGAACTGCTTAACATCTTCCTCCGCCTCAGCAAAAGCATGTATAACCTGCCACTTATCATCAAATTTTGCTCCAAAGACAACACCTCCTTCATTAATAATCTTTCTGGCAAGCAATATAAAGACGCCACCTGAAGAGGATTGAAGCAACTCTTCTTCGTTCTTATTCTGAGCAGCATATACATTTTTAGGTGATATCGGCTTGGATTGGTTCAAGATTGGACATACATGCTCGCATAAACCACAATCTACACAACTCGACTCATCAACTTTTGGATAAAAGAATCCCTCGGTATCTTCTATAAACGAAATACATTGCTTGGGACAGGCCTGCGAACAAGCTGAACAACCGCAACAATTATGTTTGTCTGTTATTTTAATCATTCTTTTTTATTTTCATCGTAACCATGTTTATGGCATTTTTACTCTTTTCTATAATTAGTGTACGCTCTGAACGGGTACATCCCAAGAAAAGGATAGAAGCCACTATACATACAATAGAAAGGCAAGAAGATAGAATAAGACGCGCCCACCCATCATCCATACTGACATATAATAGCAGAGGCAGAACTGATGCAACAATAGAAACCACTATAGTTCTTAGAACAACATGCTTAAAGAAAACTCGTGAAGACCAACAAGGGAAATCACCTCTCAACATTATCATTCTTGCTAGAACTGCAAGGATAGCAGTAAATGCATTTGAAATAGCGACAATTTCAACAGAAGCGCCTAATTTAAGGCATATGAACGATATTGGAAGCATCAATAGCAAAACACCACCAACTATAATCTGATAATTACGAATCTGACCAGTCGCATTTTTAGCTGTAATTATTGGTCTTGAAATTGACTCTGCTAAGAGAAAGATGAAAGTCCAACGCGAGAAAGATACAGTATATTCGGGCACCACTCCTAACCATAACTGAAAAATAAAGTTTGCATTCAACATGACCGGGAACCCTATCAAAAACATTAAATAGTAAGAATACTTCGAGCCATAAATGAGTAAAGTCATCAGAGATTCATATTCTCCCGATGCATATCTCTTAGTAATTTGAGGATTGAATGCTTGTGTAAAATTACTAACGAAACCTGACACTACACCTGTTATAGTATTTGCTATGCCATTAGCAGCATTTACGACAGGGCCGCCAAATGCATTCAACAAAAGGCTTGCACCTTGACTACGCAAAACCGCAGCAGATGACCCAATGAAATTCCAGCCGGCAAAACTAAACATCTGCTTAAACATACCTTTATCAAAATACCATTTAAAATGGCACTCCCCAAATTTACGCCTGCAATAATACACATAAATACATTGGTCAATTATCCCTACTAAACATAACAGTAAGGCGTAATAAACAAGCCTATCAAAAGGTGCATACAAGACCAAATAACAAATCAACAATTTACATACGACATCAAATATGGACAGATATGCATATACGCCCATCTTCTCATGAGAAACAATAGAAGCCTGAAAAGGGGTATTAATGAGTGATAGTACGAATGTTACAATGGAAATTTGGAACACCCAAAAAGCGGCATCAAAACGATTTTGTGGTATTACCATTTTATTATATAGATACCACAATCCAAACGTTTCTGTAGCTATAACAACTAAAATGCTTAAACCGGCCAGTACATAGAGTGAAGTAGAATAAATCTTTTTTAAATTATCAATATTACCCTTACCTAATTCAAATGTAAGAAATCTACTTATAGATCCACTAAGAGAACTGGTAATTAAAGAAAATAAGGAAACAAAGCCACCAACAACATTATATATACCATAATCTTCCACACCCAATGCTTGTAATATGACTCTTGATGTATAAAGCCCCACAATCATTGTTATTATCATGCGGAAGTACAATGCCATCGCATTCTTTGCTATTTGCTTATTGTTTGATTCTTCTACTGGCATAACAACAAACCATAACTGTTCAAAGAAACGTAACCCTATTATATTAGGTTAGGACTAAAGAATATTGCTTCCTACTATCTTATTTATTCCCCGTTTTATTAGGATAAGCATATATAATAGTAAGAATGTTATGAGGTACTTTAATGCAACATTCATCGGGCACATAACATCAATCGTAGATGGTATAATTGATGAAAATGCCAATATTACGTATGTCTCTTTTCCAATCCAACTTAAGATGTTAGAGCTTTCTTTTAGATTCTTATTTATAACTGAAGATATACCAAATATCATATAGGTGCCAGCAAAGGCGCCAATTGTAATAAAGACAACCGGATTGATTGTATTCCATGCCATATTTACCTTCCAGAAGTGCGAGATAATGGCTGTTACAATAAAACATAATACTAAGCCCCACCATTTAGGATTAACAATATATTCTGTCATCTTCTTGGAATATGTACCAGCCATCAACAAGAATGAGGCATAGAACATCGGACTTATCGTCCAAGGGAGATAAATCTTATAGTATTTCAGCACAGAAGCAATAGCGGCCAAGGAAAACCAAACCATCAATAGTACCTTGCCGTTTGTATAGGTCATGATAATCTTAGTAAGCAATAATGCCAGGAAAAGAATTGGTGTAAACCAAAGAGGGTAACAATTGCTTGCCCAGCCACCAAGCAAAACCTGCTTAGCATCCATCTGTCCTGTATATACACCAACGACAAGTACAATTATTGAATAGACAACAAATGGTATCAACAGCGTTTTGCACTTATGTAAGAAAAACTTTGAGAATGACAACTTTTTCCAATTTGTACAGAATCCCGATGCAATAAAAAACAATGGCATGTGAAAAGCGAAAATAAACCTGTTAATTGGGTCAGGTATTGAGGTATGACCGACCATCATCAAGAGAATGGCGATACCTTTCGCAACATCCAACCATTCATATCTTTGTGTTATCGTATTGTTTTTATCTCTCATGCTTATTATTTATCAGACTTTATGATAGTATGCATCCAAAAGTGATCATATGTCCATCGAGGTAGCTATAGTCATCAATAGCAGATTGTTATAGTCTGTCGTCCTTGATCTCTAACTGGCGTGTGAGTTTAAGCATCGTCTCATTATAATCTTGAATCTTAGCAAAGGTAAGGTATGCTTTTTGAGGTGGTTAAAACAATACGTCATAATTGGCGGCTTACCTCTTGTATTAAATTCTAAGGACCTTTCTCAGCCCACAAGATGCTGAACTTAGTAAAATCAAACCTACTATAAAATGGTGTAAACCGATAAAAACATAAACGGCACTACAATAGTACAGGACTTTATAATGTGTGAGGTAGATGTCATACGAAACAGGCCCGGCCCAACTTGGCAGATTGGGGGGGGGGATTTTTGAAGTTAATGAATAAACTCCAGCTAAGATAACACCAGTAATCACGTAATAGTTTAGTAGAGCGTGCGCATAGACATTACCCATTAGGTTATATGCAAATCCCATAATACCGGTAATTGCTATTAACCATAAAATAACGCCCTTACCACGTGCAATTGAATAAAACCAACTCTCATATTTTGCTGACAGGATTCCCAATGTAAATATAGGAATGCTGATAGCTGCCCAATCTCCAACATAGAAAAAAACAAAACCATATACAAGTGCAGTTCCAAGCCAAAGCAAAGTCTCAAACATCCAGGACTTGATATTCAGGTAGATATATGCAGCAAAAAGCAAATACTCTACTAAAATGACCCTTACGAACCACAAAATACCATCACCGAAACCCCATAAAGCCAGATAAAGATAATGCCCCATCCATTCAATTCCCCTATCATCAGGCCATTGTACTATTCCCCATATTGCAGAAACTAATACAACTGGAAGATACAACTTAACCAAACGCCTTTTGATGAACGAAAGGAAAGGGGTATGCCGTTTCTTCTCACTCATCATAAGGCCGTAACCTGAAAGAAAGAAGAAGATAGCCACTCCTATATACCCTCCTGTAGCAACTAATACACTATATACAACATTACCATGACCATGAGAAACTGCATAACCACTATAATGACTAGCTGCAACCAACAAGGCAGCCAATAGCTTCAGGAAATCCGTAAAATTCCTGTTTAATTCTATTTTTCCAGACATGGAATTACTCATGTAAGAAGCTTAGATAATTATTGTTATTATTATTTATATTCATTACAGCCGAAGCAATCTACTTTATTTTGAATGTTAATCATATTTATATTTGATTACAAGTGACATCTAACAGTATGCATTATATAAAAGCTCGAACATGCTACTCGGACGGAAGGTCACGCTATCAGAAATAAACTTATCTAAGTTGAACATATTATTCTTTGTTACATATGAAAAAGTTTAATTTCATCCTACATTGTCTACACTCCTACACGCGGCTCTGAGAGTCAGGAAGTTACAGAGTGTAGAATGTATGTAGGAGTGTAGACAAATGGCGGAAAAGGGCTATTTTTCGCGTACTAAGTACATTTCGTGGTGCGATGAGCGCTTCGATTGCAGGCCGGGCAGGTGCTTCAGGAAGCGGCCGAAGACGGTGATGCCTTTCACGTTCAGGCCGGCACCGGCCACCTGGCGCAGGTGGTTGTAGATGGCCGTTGCCGAGAGCCACGTGCCCTCCGACTCCTGCTGCACCGCCTCGTAGTACTCGTTAAAGTAGTAGGCCACGGGCGGCATCTTCTCGAACTGGCGGTTGTGGTCCATCACCGTCTGCACCTCGTCGGGCGTCAGCCAGTACTGCTCGCTGCCGGCGGTCAGCAGTCGGTAGGCCTGCGCGTAGAGCGCGTCGTAGTTCAGTCGGACGCTGTTGTCGATGGGTGCCGTCAGCCGTATGCAGACAAAGCGGCGGCTGCCCGTGATGTCGCTCAGCACGTTCTGCTCGTTGGTGGTGGCGATGAACGACGCCATGCGACGGAAGTCGACCACGTGGCGGCCGTAGGGCGGCTTGATCTTCACGCTGGGCAGCTGGATGACGTTCTTCAGGAAGCCCTCCTGCACGGAGGCGCTGAGCTGGTTAAACTCGTCGATGTTGATGAGCAGGAAGTTGTGCATGGCCTGCAGCGTCTGGCGTTTCTCGCGGATGTCGATGTTCTCAAGGAAGCCCCACCGGAGCTCCGGCGGCAGCAGCTGGCGGCAGAAGGTCGACTTGCCGTCGCCCTGTGCCGACACGAGCAGCGGCATGATGCTGTTGCCGTAGTCGTAGGTGAGGCCGAGCCACTGGGCCACCATGCCGAGGAACCACTTGCGGAACAGCCGCTCCCAC